>Ga0325403_1000131_pt1 | contig 41260 bp, 21 predicted proteins | sample PopdelMetagenome_19_FD_205665 | JGI IMG/M metagenome (GOLD analysis project Ga0325403, IMG submission 205665) | Populus deltoides microbial communities from Bellville, Georgia, United States - Xylem-PdKOR-R4 | ecosystem: Host-associated > Plants > Phyllosphere > Stem > Wood/Secondary xylem... | reverse complement strand
AAAGCAATTCTGACAGTTAAAGCTTCTACCACCCAGGATCTTCTTCTTCTTCTTATGAATCTTCAATGCCAATACTATCAAACCAGGAAGAGCTTTTCATATAATGGCTTTTGAGCAATTCCAACCTATAGGGTGATCAAAATCTGCCAAGAAAGCTAGGAAAGCAATTCTGACAGTTAAAGCTTCTACCACCCAGGATCTTCTTCTTCTTGTGAATTTTCAATGTCAATACTAGCAAACTAGGAGGAGCTTTTCATATAATGGCTTTTGAGCAATTCCAACCTATAGGGTGATCAAAATCTGACAAGAAAGCTAGGAAAGCAATTCTGACAGTTAAAGCTTCTACCACCCAGGATCTTCTTCTTCATACCAATTTTTACCCCCCCACACTGAAAACACACGAAGAAAGGAAATAGTGAGCACAGCCCGCACATGGGTTTACATAACCACAACCTCCAATCTTATATGCTGATTAAACATGTTTACCATAAGTCATGATGGTACCCATCATTCACTATCCAATAACAGTTGCCGAAATAGAATAATATAAAAGGACAGTAGGAAACAAACTTTAACTAGTTGCAGAACTCAGCATGTAATGCAACAACAAGAAAAACAGAACAAAGTGGATGTTGGCTGGTTTAGCTGATAATTTCACTTGGTGACATGGGAACAAGCCCCTTTTGTGTGGTCTAAAGTCTGATGGGCATTCCAAGAAATCACAACCATCAAAGAAACAAGATTCTTGAATCCCCCAATCCTATCAAACAAATACCTCGCTTCCCTCATCAGCCCACTTCCACAATACCCTGTTATAATCGAATTCCATGATGAAACATTTCTGTCCGGCATTTCATCAAACAACTTCCTATCATTCTTTATAGCACCAGTCTGCAGAAACCCAGTTAACATTGCGCTCCCACTAACAACATTGCGCTCCGACATTGTTTAAAATATAGTTTTCGCTCCATTAATCAATCCAGCATTCGCGTACCCAGATAGCAAGAATGAAGTCGAACAGGTGGCGGGCCTCTTTGACTCGGCCCAGTTTGCCCAGCTATTGAATAGTGTGGCTTCACTCCCGACGGATTACCTAAAACCTCATTATCAGTTTCATCCAAATCTTTTGATTTTATCAATTTTATCCTAAATCTAATCGACATTAGATAATGTCATCTCGCAATGCATTCACTATTAATGATAGCTTTCAAAGGCGCTAAATCTCAATATAATCTAAAAGATAATTTTAGTTTCAAATTACAGTAAATTTATCTTCTTCTTCCTTTTCAATTTACTAGCTTGTAAAATGAAAATTTTTAAATTATTTGATATGAAATATTGGAATTTATCTTAACATTTTTAATGAAAACCATTAATGAACATGTGCAAAACTAAATGAAAATCATTAACAAACATCTTCTGGATCTCGTCCTTCAATCTTCGTCATTCTAGCTTCCTTTTTGTTCTTGGCGACTCACTTGTAGTCGTTTTTCTTGGGCTTATATCCAAGCTCAAACCCCTGGTCAACACACTTTAGTTTCATCAAATTACCTCACTTAGGCATCATAGTATCAGGATCATACTGAAAAAGGATCTCATGCTTCTAGAAGAAATTAGCAGTCATCCTTGCCACTTCTGATATTTTTTACCTTCTTAGCACCGCGCCTTCAGGAACACATTCAGCATTCACAATTTCAAAAGCGTGAATATTCTTGTCTCTACAATCTTCTACCTTGATGAATGGTACAACCACATTCTTATTCATATAAATTATCTCCTCGGTTTTAACAATTATCAATATCTCATTCATAATGAATTTTAGGCATTGGTGCAAAGAAGAGATTACTACTCCAGTCGCATGAATACATGGTCTTCCTAACAATATATTATAAGAAGGGTGGATATCTATCACCTGTAGTGTCACTAAGAACACTTGTGGCCCCACGTATAACTTTATTTTTAGGGTCCCAATTATCTATCTTGGCGAGTCATCATATGCTCTTGCCATCATGGTATTAGGTCTTGTGTAGGACTCATCAAAGAACATTTCTTTCAACATGTGCCTTAACAGCACATTCAATGTCGAACCATTATCAATCAGTACCTTTCATATTAGGATATTTTTGCTTGCATCATGATGTACAATGGCTTGTTATGCCCAGTACCATCAAGATTCAATTCATCTTTGATGAAGTATAGATAATTTAAAGCCTGGATTCTCCTTACCAGGTGCTACATAGTTTCTTAATTGATATCTTGAGGCACGTACAATTCATTCAACACCTTTTATGAAGCCTTTCTATGTGATTTGGAGCTTCAAATCAATGACAACAATCATATTCCGATATGAGTCTTTTTAAGCTGCTCAATAACATTGTATTCATTGTGTTTCATCAACTGTAAGAACTCATTGGTCTCTTCTTCAGTGATGAGCTTGTTCACCTCAGGTGAACTACTTCTTTCCGCTTAGCCTTCTTTTATTTCTCAATTTCTTTCGTGGTAAAGCATTTTTTGCTACGGGTTAGGCCTCCGACTTCTACTTGGAAGACGAGCGCTGGTTACGTGCTCTAGAAGGATTACCTGTAGTTATACGGTAAGGCATTATAGTTTCCTTTATTTGCCACTATAGGTTTAGATATGACCAATTTAGGCAACCTGTTTGCAGTAAATTACACCCGGCACACTTTTTTATTTTTGCTAGATTCATCCACCATGGATGCCTCTCTACCCATTCCTCCTTCAATTCTAAGAGTTTTTTTAATCAACATTTGTATCATCTCATTACAGAAGCCTTTGTACAAGTTGATCATATGGCCTTCTTCACCGTGATACTTACAGAAATTCCTACTTGTTAATCCTTCTTCATAACTACCCTTCTTGTACTCGGCTTTCATCAGCATTTCATAAATTCTATCCAGCGACACCTTTAAACTTCTTGGTTAATCTGCCTTTAGTGTATTTATCGATCCACTACTCGATGTATGATTAGGTAGAGGGTTTGTATTTATTTTTGGGATCTCCTTAAATGTTATCCACCCAACTTTAATTAACTGTATAAGATTTTTCTTAAAGGCATTGCAAGTATGGATTTTATGTCATGCAATGCTAGTATGGTACGCACAGGTGAGGTCTAGCTTATACGAGTTGCAGTAGGGTGGCTGCAGAAATGTGAGCGGTACCGAGGCTACCTATTCAATGCTTAGTAGCTTTTGCTACATCTCATTTAAGGGTAATGGTAACGGGGGTAGTTAAACTTGCTCTATGCACTTAGCCACGACTGCAACATCAATAAATTATTGTGCTGAACTACCCATGCATGCTCATAGTACGACGCCTTGAGTGTATTTGCAAATACGATAACCATTTCTTTGTCTAAAAGTGAAGGATGTACATGTGCAGCCAGATCCTTCTATTTTGAGCATACTCTCTCATGCTTTCTTTACCCCCCCTTCTTTAGATGAGACAAACTGGTTCTGTCAAGGGCAATATCTATATTGTATAGATATTGCTTGATGAAAGCGTACATCAGATCTTTTCAGCTTTAGATCCTTGTGTTATGTAGTCTCATATACCAACTCGGTGCTGCCCCACTCAAAATATCCTAAAAGAAGCCTCGCGTGTTTTACAAGTTGATCCTTGATTTTGAATTTTTCAATTTGGCCTTTAATTGACCTTCAAACTTTGATTTTCTTATAATTTTATCCTTGATTTCACCCATTTGAATTTTGGAAAAATTATTTATGGTCCTCTAAAATCTCAATCTTCTCAATTAAGCCCAAATTAAGCTTTCAAACTTAATTTTTCATCAATTAAATCCCTAATAAAATTAATTTGATCCATTAAAAGTCTAATTAAGTTCTTGCACTTAATTAATTCTTTTAATTTGACCTAAATTAATTATTAAACTTAATTAATCCTTTAATTGGGGTCATGATTAAATCAAATTGGCTTATTAAAAGTCTAATGAAGTCCCTAGACTTAATTTTTATGCAAATTCATCTAATAATCATTTAGTTTGACCTTGAATCTAAATTATCCTTCAATCTTGGATATATTGAGGTACAATTGGGTTTTCAATTTTGTTCAAAACTCCAGCACGATTCCTCTATGCATTTGAAACCCTTCTCAGTCAGCTGTACTTGCCAAGTTATTAGTTTTTTTTATTGCTTTTCATTTTAAAAAAATCAAAAATTAGTTATAACATTCATGTTCCCCACGAATGAATGATGTCAATTAATGATACATAATTTTGGCTGATGTAGTTTTGGGCCTTGGAAAGATGTTGAGCTTCGAATGGATGGGGTGAACTTCATAGGTGCGTTGAGATATGGAAAACAAGTACTTTATATATGCAAGGGGACTATTTAAGTTAGCTAGGCAAGAAGGTGGAGGAGACCTCTAAATAACATTGCTAAAAATTTATCATCCATATATATCCATAGCTTAGGGAAATAAACTAGTTAAATAAGCTAAAGAAACTTTACATTCCAATGACTTGAACCGGGAATTGTGATTTAAGAGCCTCAACTTTAAAACCTCCTTTAAATGAAAGTGGGAGAGCGTAGACTATTTATCAAAATTAAAATTACAAAAAAAAAAACACAATAATAATAATAATAATAATAATTTACAAGATATACTCAGCAAGTAACCTTTCTTTTCTAGCAAGAGAGGTGAAAGCTCAAGTCCTGTCCTACAATTCATCAATTTGTCTGAATTATGTACACTTCCTCTCATGTGATTGGTGAACTTGCTCCAAAGACTGAGGGCCATTATATGTTTTCCTTTGAAGGAACAAGACGTGCATGAGATTTGCATTTTAATTTCGGAATTAATTAATCTTATTGTAAAATTTGCATGCGTATGCATAGGAAAGAAAGGGAATCAAATCATCACTCGCTGTGCTAAATTATATATATATATATATATAAATATATATATATATATATATATATATATATATATATGGTTTTCGGTTAAACAAACCAAATTAGCTGTGGACGAGATGGATGACGTGTTCCAATAGTAAACTCTTAGACTCAATTATGCAGGTTCCCATCATCACCAAACCTTAGGTCATTATGCTTAGAGTGGTTAACTGGTTTTTTAAAAGTTTGAAATAGATATGTTTGGAAATAATTATCTCGAGGTAAAATCATCTTTTCAAAGGCATGCATTGAGCATTACAAGATTGATTGATGTTAAATGTATCCACACATATTTTTTTTACACCACAAAATGACTTTATTTCCTTTAAAAAAAAATATAAACATGGCTTCGTGGGTATTTTTGGGTTGATGTAGGGGATATTTGATAATTTTAAAGGTTAATTTATATTATTAAAAAATTTGATGACACATGCAACATGTGTGATTGTCCCCGCGCCCTTTGAGCAGCGCATGCAGAACTGTCTGGTTGCTATAATCATCCATCCATGACGATGTTTGAAGCGGCATGTCGTCCTCTTCTTGTTGGTGTGGCGTGTGTGCACACCGAAGATGCGATTGAGCTTCACTGATATTTTTTTTTCTTTTCCTCTTTTTTTTTTTTTAGCCTAGAAATTCATGTTAGCCCTTTCAAAAATTGATTGTGCCCTCCAATTTTTATTTCTATTAATTTTGACTATCATTCTTTTGATTACTTTTCATTTTGCTATAAAAGTTTTTTTCTTCAATGTCATCCCTAAATATTTTATTTCATTTAATTTATTTATCCAATGTGATCCTCATTCTTTGTATTGCTTTTTTTTGGTGTTTTACCCTTTTATTGATTTTTTTAAATTTTGTCTCTCATCATTTTATTTTATTTATTTATTTTATGCAGTTTTGATCTTCATTCTTTTTATTGCTATTTTCTTATCCTTTTCTTGATTATTTTTTATTTTGTACCTCAACATTTTTTTATCCAATTTTGGTCCTTATTATTTTAATTGTTATTTTCTTATCATTTTCTTGATTTATTTATTTATTATTTTGTCCCTCAAAAATTTATTTCATTTAAATATTTTATCCAATTCCGGTCCTCTTTCTTTTAATTGCTATTTTCTTATCATTTTCTTGATTTATTTTTTTAATTTAGTCCCTGGTTAGTTTCTTTCATTTAGTTTTTATATCATATTTAGTTCTTTTTTTTTAATTTTTTTTATGATTGGAAATTTTACTTTGTGATTCTTTTATGTCTTCATTTCTACAGGATAATCTCAGTCTCATGAACCGGTCACTAGTTTGAATATTAGCTCGGTTTAAGTTCCATCTCTTTTAGGTGATTTATTAAAAATAAAATTCAATTTCATCATTCGATATTAGGTTATTAGGCATTGAGCTTCATTATTTGTTCCACTTGCCTCTTTTTTTTTATTTTATGCTGATCTCATATCATCATGAATGGTGGGTTAGTTGAGTTAACTCAAGTTGACTCGAGTTTTTTTTCTCAATATTTTTTTATAAATTGATTTATTTTCTAATTTCATCATTATTAACCCTTGAGCTTTGTAATTTTTCTCCTTTTCTTTCTTATGGGTTATCTCAGATGCGGATGGGTCAATTTAACTTGGATTAGCTTGAGTTTATTTTCAATATTTTTTATTTCACTTAGATCTTTTTTGCTAGGTTTTTTTTTAAATCTAATTTTTTTATCCCGATCTTATATCATGAGTTGCGGATTAGTCAAGTTAACCTATGTTTTCTTAGGGTTTTTTCTTCAACATAAATTTTTTTTAAAATTAATTTTTTTTCAATTTTATCTTTTGATATTAATCTTTCAGGCCTTGAGTTTTGTGATTATTATCTTTTTTATGCAAAGTTATCTCGATTTCATATCTCAAGTCACATATTAGTCAAGTTATCCTAAATTAACTCAGGTTATTATTATATAAATATTGTTTCTTATGTTAGAAAAAATTTAACCTACTGCATAACTTAACATATATAAGTTACCTTGTGATCTATTAGGTGTGTGATTAACCAATTCAAGCATTCATTAATTTATGCACCTAATATATATATATATATATATATATATATATATCACAATCCACATGATAAGTCTTTTGTTTGAGATCCTCAACAACCCACGTTACAGATCATGGAGTACCTTGCTAATTTCAACGATACATAATAATGTGCATCTATATATATATATATATAGAGAGAGAGAGAGAGAGAGAGAGAGAGAGAGAATGCCCATCTTTGTTTGTATAGAAAAACTCAAAAGGGCTTTACCTTAAAGGGGGACATGATAGAATTGATTTCTCATGGAGATCGATCGACAATAATCCTCCAATACTCTTTTATTATAGCATTAGACAATGCATCCCGGCCCGTGAACCCATCCTATTTCAAGATGCAATTAATGTTAGGGCATGCATGTGAATGCTTTTGATATTGGGGCATTTTCAGACAAGACATGGTGATTGAACCATTAGCAAGATGTTGCATGTGACGATGGGGATGCTGTGAAGGTCCCATTTCCATCATCGAATCACTGCCCTTTCCTTTCTTTTCCTTTAAGAATTCTACCATCAATTGAAAGAGAAAACTTCAAATTCTGTACGTAGGCGGCAGCCTTGCTGCATGCAGTTTGTGATCATTTGTGCCCTAATCATCGTGTTCGTCGAGGATTCAACAACAAAAGTACTATATGTTAAGGGTTAGAAGCCTGCTAAAGTAACATAATGTGTTGTATTCTCTCAAGTTTGAGACATGGACAATGAGAGAATATTCAATTTTTTTTTTTTTCAAATTTTATTGTTGATGCTTTAATATGAATGAGTTGAGAAACCCACCACACTTGTGATAATATAATAATAATAAAACAATTTAAAGTCACCCATGATAGCTTGAAAACCTGTGTATATTTTAATCTTTTAGTAAAGTTTTTTCCTTAAAATATTATTTTTCCAACCCTCCACTTTAGATTATAAATGCCTCAACAAAAAGCAGTCGCTCATTCTCCGAGAAATTAAGAGGAAAAGGAGGAGAAGCTTCCTTGTAATCAGGCAGCAGGATTTACGAGATTTCCTGCCTCTGGACAACAGTTCTGCTTCAGTGAGCTTTAGAAAAGCAGTATCCTTTAAAGATAAATAATAAACGAACAACTTTACACGGTGACAAAACCTCCCCGTGATCACACCGAGCACTGAATAATAAATATACTCTGGATAATAAGACCAACAGATTTAACAGTTTATTATAAGAGTATGTCTGTGATTATTTTATCAAGAAATTATGAACAGAAAACTTTTGTTGAAAGAAAAGCTCATCGGTAATTTCTTGTCTATTAATAAGTTTGTTATTAATAAATTTACTGATAGTTTTATAGACAAAACATGCGCACAAAAAAAAATTACCCGTTTAATTTCATTGGTAATTTTTTTAGATTAATGTGGGTGTTCATGCCAATTTACGTGCACATCGACTAATCTTACGGACCCTAAAGTTAACAACCACGTAAGCTTCCAGTAGCCCTGAAATTTATATGACTTAAACTGGTAATTTTTAGGGAGCAAACTCAAAGTCTGACCCCCTCTCAAAGTTATTTCATCGATAATTCTTTCGGTACAATTTAGCATATCACCAACAAAAGAACTATATGTAATTCCATCAGTAAAATTATATATCACCGATAGAATACTATTTATAATTTTATCAGTAAAATAATAATTTTAATAATATTTACAGTTATTTTTTTCAATTCTCTAAAATATACGGAGATACTTATAAATTGATGAATGTAAAGATAATCCATATTGTTTGATCTTATCGACCAGAGATCACCATTAAAACTTTCGAAGAACATGAATTTCTTCAACAAATAAGAGATATAAGAAATAGGTGTGCTATCACCTTAAAATCCCTCAACAAGGGCTGCTAATTGAGAAATCTTAATAAGCAAGGGCCAGTCCTCAAAAGAAACAAGTTCTACAATGATTTAGATTTGATGTTTAACTAAAATTGGTCGATAACTTAACAGAAATTACCATCAATGGATTGCTTTTACTCTATCCAAAATATATTCCATCTTTCTTTCTTTTTTTATCCAAAGTGTTGCCATGCTTGAAGTTTGAGTCCATTTTGCCACCTTCCTCCCTTGATTACACTTTACACGCACAAAGACAAGTAATGTTGTGTCCCTACAGGCTAGTCTTTTCCCATGCCGTGATTGATGTTCCACTTGTTAGAATCCTTAGGTTTCACTCCTAATTTGGCCCATTTCTTGAAGGGAACACACCCATGTAAACCCCTCCCCACATACCTTTAATCTCTTTTTCTTTAGTCACTCTCAAGATTCAACTACCGTAACAAATTTTAAAAAAAAAAACAAAAGAAAAGCTAAGCTCCTCAAGAAAAAGTCCAAGTCTACTAGTAGCAGCTCCACCCTCTTCTTTTATCTTCTTTTGGTTTTACAATTGCTTCACCACCTACATTATATACATACACCCTCTCAAACTTTGAAGCGCACACATTCACTCGGACGCAGCCTCAAAAGCTATGGATTGGTTCTCATGGCTATCAAAAACTGGCCTTGAGCCTTCTCTTGTGTATGAATACGGCCTTGCTTTTGCTCACAATGAGCTTGAAGAAGAAGATATACCTTACTTCAATCATGAGTTTCTTCAAAGCATGGGGATATCAATAGCCAAACATAGGCTTGAGATCCTCAAGCTTGCAAGAAAGGAGAAAGGAAGGAGCCCTCGTGCCATGGCAAGGGTTCTTGTTGCAATCAAGAGGACAAAGAGGTGTCTAGCTAAGTACATAAGGACATGGATTCGCAGCGAGGAGTCAGCTCTTGTTCTTCTTCAAAGGCCTGGTTATGGTACCAGATGGAGAGGAACTATGTTGAAGAGGAACAAGAAGTTGATGATGTCTAAACAAGGTAGGTTGTTGCTTACAAATGGTAGCTTTTCAAACACCCCTATGATTTCTGCTGGCCCAACCCTTGATAGTTTTTCAAGCCCTGTGATTTATGATCTCAAGAAAGAGAAGTTAGATCAGGGTGATGATGAGGGGTACTGGACAACTGGTGTTGAAGAGATCAGGTGGGATACCATGTTCCAGAATCTGAAACCAACATGAATTGTTATAGTTTATCCCCTTTTTTCTCTCTTTCTTGATGTCAGTTTAAATGGTGAGAGATGGATTTTTTGTGTGTTCTTCCACCATGGAGTCTTCAGTCTTGCTCATGTATTCATTTTTTTTCTTCTTGTTTTCATTAGTGGGTGGGTCAGATAGGAACACAACTTGGCGTAAGGGACTGTTTTTTCTTCTCTTTTTTTTTTGTTACAAATGAAAGGCTCGAAGCTGAAACCTCTCAAGAAAGGGAGGAGATGAGTGTCGATTGAGCTGCAAGCTTTTTGGCGGCATCAGGGTCTGTTTTAGTAATGAGATGGTCTCCCCTGCTTTTGTATTTTGTAGTCTTACTCGCAGAAAAAAAGAAAGCATTATCAGCTTTTAATAGATTGATTGTTTTAGGATACGAAGTTAATTACCATGTGGTAAGGCATCCAAACATATTGTCTTATGCTTCTGTATTTTCGCTCACTAGGCTACGTTTATCGCTTTCTAATGTAAGTGGCAACAGATCATAGCAATTGGCAACGAAGAGGGGTATAGAGATAACGTCAAGTGCCTGCAGATTAGTACTGGAAAGCAAGGAAGAGGAAACTGGTCTTGAACACGAATACTGCTCTTTCTACTTCGAGGAAGAGGAAGGGGAAAAAATGAGGCAGCAGCTTGTGTGTGCACATGTATGTGTGAGCAAACAAAGTGGATGTAAATATAGTATCGTAGCGCGAGTATATCGCTAAGTTCATGTATAGAAAAGATTCCAGGATGAATTTCCCCTACAAATGATGAGAAACATTATGGAAATTAGAAATCTGGAACGAGTCACCCTGAAAACGAAGGGGAATAAAGGCCTGTTTCGAATGCCAGGAAAGACTGGACGAAACCAGTATTGATTTATCTTATTTAAGTTTCAGAGGGAATCCTGAATTTGATTGACATATATCATAGCAATAACCTACTTACAACTTAGATGTGCCAACCTCCCACAATTTGATTAATTTGAAGTCATTACAGCAAGCTTCATCAAGGATACCGCCATTGAAAGGCCGACAACAAACAAAATATAGCATCTTGGAGCATCTAACGAAATCTAGGCAACGTAAGCCACTGTCTAGAGTGCTACAACAATGAAGCAGACCTCTGCAAAACAGCACGTCACAACGTTGTTAGAGGATACAAATGATCTCCATTGGTCAAAGGCCAGATGTTTGAGGCAGGCGAAAAGAACCCCCTGAATAAAGCAGTTCGTAAACTGGCCGAATTCTAACTGTCAAAATTATGCTCAAGATTGTACCCAACCCGCAGACTCCAGCTAGAACCAGGAATGTCACCTTGAAGCAATCGGGGCCAACACAAGAAGAGCTACTTTGCTTAGCTGCTTCCGCATCATATACATAACCAGCAAGCATACCTGAGAAAAGAAGTGCACCAATAGGATTGCCTAGCCCCATGAAGCTGTAAATTAAACCAAAGTGTTTCAAGCCAAAAAGCTCGGAAACAGTTGGCACCATTATAGCATACAGGACCCCATAGCAAATGCCAAGCAGAGGAATAGCAGCATAAAGAATTCCATTAAGAGCAAATGCAAAAGGAATGAAAGTCACGAGCATGACCATTAGTGCAAATGTCATCCACAAGGTTCGGGGGATCATTTTCAACCTGCAATGAGATTTTATCACTTTCACAATCATTCCCTTATTAGAAAGAAAATCACATCCAAAGTGCAGTGAAATTTAAAACTGTAGGAAATATAGGGCATAAACCTAATTGCACATAACCAATTCCACATATTGCAAATGTCAAGTACTTTTTAGGAAATTCACATTACTAAATTGTTCGGAAACTCATGCTAGGAATGCCTAATGATAATATCAGTATGTGCTACTTCAAAAGAAATAGGGATTTTCACATTTCAACCTAGTACTTTATGTTAAGGCAATGAATAATGACCTTACAAAGTGTTCTGAAATGGCGCCTGAGCCAATACGGCCAACAAAATTGCAAAAGCTGAAGAGAGTAAGCAAAAGCGTTGTGTCTTCCAGTCCAAATGCAACACCAATTTGTGCCAAATTATTGAGAACGGTAACTCCAGCACCAACCCCAAGAAAGCTTACAACCCAAAGAAGCCAGAAATCAGCCTTGATAAGAGCCTCATGAATTTTAAAATCCTCACCTCTCCTGGGCCTCCTTTTCTTCTTCACTGCTCCCTCACCCACAGCAAGAAGCATGCCCGCATCCAAAGCATCCTCATTCTCATAAAAACTACCGAGATTAGTACCTGAAGAAGATGGTATCAACAAGGAATCCGTTGGGGTTGATTCACCTTCTTTTGGGACCAAATGATCTGAAGAATCACTAGGTGGGACACGTCTCTTATGTTCTGCAGGGAAAAGGGTCATTTTGACTGGAATTGCGAGAGGAGACATCAGAATAATAACCATTATCAAAACTAAAATGTACGTAACAGTATCACTTAGAGAAACCACACCACTTATTATTGTGGTAATGAGAAGATAAAGAGCAAGCAAAACACTTGCCACTTGACTGAAAATAAAATGGACATGCTCTGAAGAGTCTTCTCCAGAAGCTGGAGAACAGGGCCGAATAAAGTACATCATTGCTAAACATAAAATGGGAATGCCAAGTGTAAGAATTAGGAGAAGCTCTGAATCTGAATCTTTAAGCACCAGTTTGTATATCACAGTATATACTGCAGCTGCGATCCCAGCATAACCTTTGAGAATCCCTGAAACAGTGCCTCTACTGAGAGGGAAGTTTCTCATGTTGGTTACAAGCACAGCTGTGCCAAACCATGTAGTGCTATTAGTGGCTACAACAAGCGCAACCCATATCTGCAACAGCAACGAAGAGTGAAGCCTGTAAAGATTATAATTCATGGAATATTATATTCTAAGAGCAAAACTTAATCTGCAAGTATGACTCAATAATTTAACAGAAACAAACAATTGTAAAAGTTTCAAGGAAAAAGATGGAAATTCAAAGGGAAGAATGCATAATTTCCAGAAAAAACTTGTCTTGACAGCCCAGCCACTTCCACATGGACTTCAAAATTTCTTCTATAATTTCATTAGTCTGCCTATGCCAACGGAATGTAAAATATTCCAACCGCGGAATATAAGATGGATTAAAAAAATGGTATAAAATTATGTTGTTTGTATAAGAGAGTTTTACTCCACAAACTATGTTCTTTGATGCTTAGGAACCAGGCCACCTCTGACTTCTTGCTGCACCCAGATTGCAAAAAATAAGTGATGAATATGAGCTCACTGCAGGTTTCAACAATGCTTTCAAAGTAACTTGCACTAAATGCCCTGGAACATTATGTTTTTTTTTTAATGAAAAAAAAAACAATTGTTTTTATAAAATATAAGAGATATCTAGAACTAATAAGTAGATGTTTGTCATATGATATATACATTGAACTAACCCGTATAGAGATTCCATATGGAAAGATCGACAGTTGTGTAAGTGATTTTTAGACTTAAGATAACTGAATTATCTTATTCAGGAAATGTTATACTTTGATCATGACTATATGTTGTTCTAATCAAGGATAACAAATGGACATATATTGGGTATAGTCAAGGTTGTCAATTTCGTTAAGTTTCAGCTAGAATGACCAATATAACTCGTATCATTTCAAAAAATAGAACAAGGTGAAATAAAATTTCATCTCGAGAATCTCGGGTCATTTTGGATTTCTTGCCCAAATTCCTGCCGAAATATTCTAGGTTTATTTTGTTCTGGATAAAGTGATAAGCGAACTATAATTCTTCTATAAAAAAAAAATCCTAGACCTCCCGTTTACACATTCTCCTATATATATCTTGACTCCAAAAAATTTTAATATAATTTAATACTGTGAGATTAATGAAGAGAAGATTTTTTTTAACCTAAAAACTTGTTAACTATAGGTTATAGCATTGTAATTAGCAAAAGTAACAAGTGTAGTGACACCTCTTTGTTTGTTATTTCTTGTTTCTATTCATTTCCTCCCTTGTATAAAGAGAATCCAGGTCATCCTTCTAACTCTTGATACCGCCCTGCTTACAGCTCCCTGTTATTGTGCATGTACGCTAGCTTTTTAGGTGTACTCAACCCACTTCGAGCCTAGACTTTCTGCCTTCGCCAAGGGATAAAAGATCAAGAGGACATATGTGATGACTAGTTTTAGTTTTGAACATTCAATTAATTTTCGCATAAGAACTTTAGCTATATTTTATTATCAAGTAGTATTCTTACTTTCACCACAACAGTAACATTTAAAGGCTGATCAAAATCTCTTTTCAACTTCCAGCTACACCTTATAGGCTTCGACAATAAAATGTTTGTTAAGGAAAATGTCCAGCATTATATTTTGTATCAAATTTCAATTAAAAATATTTAAATTTTCCTATTTTATCTAGAATTCCTTATTAAATGGAATTTCTTTTTTGTGTGGATTTCTTGTGTGTAAGATTTATATAACCTATAGACAAATAGAAGCTAATAGAAAGAGAAGCTTGATAACACTAACTGGATTTGTGAAGAAACCAGCCTTCTTGATGGAAAGGATTTAAGTTGGGAGGCATTTAAGGTTTCTTTGTCTGCTTTGACTTTAGAGTATGAAAAGGTCAATTTTGAAGGCAATGATGAGCTTAGATGATGAGCTTAGTGGAAATAACGAGCTTAGTCGAAATAACAATCTATCGAAATGTCTAGTTGATGACTTTCATTACATAACACCACAAGATCAAGATACTTATTTTTTTATTAATGATGGAGATGATGTTTAATTTATACTTTTTTTGTATTAAAATATTTTATTTTATCAATATTTTAGCATTTTGTTTGTGTTAAATTACTTTAAGTTAAAAGTTCTTTTTAGTCTTGACTCTTCACAGGAATGTTTTAAATTTTGAAATTACATTTAGATACTTGATAATGTGTTTGTATTGCATAATTTAAAGCTAATTTATCTTTAGACTTGAATTGGAATCATGATTGTTGAATATATATACACATCACTCAAGAACGGAACACTGAAATGCTCCAAAACCAAAATTTATCATTCCAATTAGAAAAATAAAATGCCAACTAGAACAGAATCGACAACCTTGGGCATAACATGAAGCTAATAGAGACCGGACACTGGGACGGCTTATATTCTGCGACAACTCGACCTTGAAGAAGTTGATCAAATCTCAAAAAGAGAATCTGATTTTCAAGTAATTTTCGCTCTAAACCTAAACAATCCTAGATTGTCTATCGAGATCCTGTGACTCCCTAAACAAATTTTAAATTACTGTTTCTTCTGCATCTAAGAATTTCAGGAAACCCAGCACTCTAAAGCCAAATAAACTTCTCAAAATCAGAACATGACAGCCAACACAGGCACAAAATAAGTTACCAGCTATGTTTATGTGCAATTTGAACAGAGAACAGTACACTACCCAAAATGTGGATTGATGAGGTAGGTTTCTATATAGTCTGTACTAAGGTGGCAAAAATTTAAATTTGTGAGGACTTAGTTCTGGTGACATTAAATTCGAGCGCGAAAAAGATCTAAACCTTCCCAATTTTCCAAAATTAATATATCATAGCAAAAGTCTACCCATTTCAAGAAGAAGAAGAAGAAGAAGGCAAGCTGAAACTGATACACTTCTCCTTCATTGACCCATTAGCATCCTCAGTAACACAGCCATTCAATTAAAAGTTAAAGTAACAAATTATTTCAACTTTTGAGAGGATGAGAATCTGCACCTACATTTCTATACATTGAATATTTGAAAGAAAGGGGTAAAAAACAAAAACAAAGAAAAAAATGAAGAATGATAAAGTTCTTCAAAACAATGACATGCAGATGTCTTGTCACCTCTATACACAAAATATGATGAAACAAACAGCAAAAGGGAAAACAAAAAATGAGAGTATTGTAATTTATATTAATCAATCACATGATTAAAGGACACATATAATTCAATTTGAGGCCACAACATGTAATCAGATATACCCATGCATGAAGAGACAGTGGAGGTGCAAATTCTAGCTTCAATACTCTCAACAAGGACATAAACTGACTCCTGAAAACTCAATTAGTTTTCCTTAAAATTTCCCAGGAAGCAATGTATATGTTGTGGAGTATGCTGAGAACAAGTTGCAATCAAAGACACTGTATCTAATGGACTCTAAAATGCATGTCCTTAGCCATAAAGAAGAATCGTGGTTATAGAGATAATGATTTAACTTAAATTTAAAAAGACTATTCTTCCTTCTGCGGAGTAAGACATGCCTTAGAAAAAGAACAGTGCGTTTGTTGCCATTTCATCTGGGTAACTACTGTTCCTAGTTTCTATACTTTTAAAACATCTAGATAAAATATAGAGAAAGTTGTAATGATAATCATGAATGAATTTTACCAAATTCCCACACCAATATCATCACAAGCATTTGTTTAGATGTTAGGAAAGCTAAAAATGGGGAGACCACACTCGCAATTTCATAAGAAAAAAAGAAACATCAGAATCACTCATTCACAGAAAAGCTAAAATCTAAGGCCATGAACTAATGGGATCCTGCAAAGGAGAATAAAAGGTGGTCCTGTGCTTCAGCATTTCCAGTTGAAGAGGCTCCTTTCAAGACTCAAACATGAAACAATTTTTTTCTCCACTGCCATTGGCCTCTTATTGAGACCAACTAATCGAAAAACTACCACGAAAATGACTGCTAATCAAACACGCAGGTAGGTATGCAAAAAAAATTGTTTCCTAAATAAAAAGAGTATAGCTCAAAGTGAATTCTTCTAGTTTCCAAAATATAATGGATTTCAAACATCATAGTTCTGGACCCCCATGGTATGATTCTCCAAAAAATTTAATCAAATACAAAAGCAAAACCCTAAACTTGTCTAGAAAACTAGCCATGTCAATCAGTTTTAAATGGGCAGCCAGCGAAGAAAGAAAACAAACAATTAAAAATATAAATCTGGAGTAATAAAGAACCTTAAAAAAGAGACAGAAATTAAAGCAATCAGTCATCACCCTGCAATTTCAGTGATCAAATTTGGAAAACCTATCAAACACTAAATCCAAGACAATCAAGAATATATGATTGTGTAGTGTAGACAAAAAAAAAAAGAAAGAAAAAACACCCTTCAGGTATTTCAAATCAACAAATCGATTTCAATGCAATTAAGCAACTAGAAAAAGGAAAAAAATTGGATCACTTACCAGCCAATAGGGCAAGCCAATAACAGTCTGGGTAACAGTAAGCCAGAGAACACCATAGCCCAAGAAACAAAAAACAACACCAACAGAAAGCAGAGCCCAAGGAGGGAATTTGTTGCAGGCAATGCCAGGGAGCAAACCTATATTCTCTCCAATATCATTAGCCACACCCAAGATTGTTATTTGCTGCTGGTTCAAACCCAACACGGATTTAAGTGAAGGAGAGTAGAGAGGGAAGTTGTAGCCATTCCCAGCAGCTATCAATACCCATACTGCTGCTGCCAAGCCCACCCAAGGTGGTCTACTACCTGCTTTTAGAACTATATTTGGCATTTTTACTGTCTAGTTACGACTTTTCTCTGGTCTGATCAATCTTTGGAAGAGAGGAGGGTCTGATGTGAAGAGATGCCTACTTCTCCTGTACAGTGCTCTGATGTCATCGATGAAATTAGTAACCACACTACCCGCTAAAACAACAGTTTTTGCTTAATATATTATATTATCTTTTTTTCAACTGCTAGCATGTCTCCACATGCAATTAAATATTAATATTACAGATAACACTACAACTTATCAGTGTTTTAATATGAATTGTGGACAATATAATCCACGAGTGATGAGCTGTTTAATGACTAAAAATATAATATATATTAATTCTAAGAGGTATAGTTCAACTGGTCAAGTCTTGGGTTTATTCCTTAGAAGTTACCGGTTCAAATTTTACAAATCTCAGAGTCACTGGAGACTTACATAATCGTTAACTTCAAGCCCCATGAGATTAATCGAGATGCGCGCAAACTGGTCTGAACACCAACTTTAATATTAAAAAAACATATTTGAAGGTAAAATTATATTTTTATTTTATAATATAATTATTTTCATGCTCTTATAAAAAACAAGATAGATAATGTTTAAAGAAAGTTTTTAGATTTTCATATTTTTGTAAAGTGTAAATACCTTATGACTTATGGGATCAACTTTTTTTTCACCTAAGATCAAGGAGCATTTTAGGTTTTTTAACTTTGGTTTTCTTGGAATTATCACATGGAGTCAAGGATGTTCTGATCTTTTTATAGTTCAAAAAAAGTGGTTGATACATGCAGCATCTCTCGATGATCGTTGGTAGCCTTTCATGACAGTGTCTGAAGTATCGTGTTACCCTCTATACAATGGAGTAGCACGTGTTGGCTTTCATGACACGAAAAAGCTTCAATGAAAATTTTTCTCTTACTTCCTCTTTTCTTTCTCCTCCACCTCAAAAGTTGGCTAGCCTTGTAAAATTGTAAAATGGTTCTCAATCATTTTTATTAAATTAAATTTGATTTATTTATTTTTTAATTTCATCTCTTGACATTTGATTTTTTATTTTTTCATCAAATATGATTCTAATTCTTTTGATTCTTATTTATTTTGCTTTTAATCTTTTTATTGAATTTTATTTTTCAATTTAATCCCTAATCATTTGATTTTAATTTCTTTTTTGGTTGAATTTGATTCTTATTCTTATAATTGCAATTCCTTTTATTTTGAGTTCTCTTTTTGATTAATTTTTTTTTTTACAATTTCATCTCTTATTATTTAATTTCATTAAATTTTCATATCATATTTGGTGTTTATTTTTTATTATGGTTTTTCAAATTGTTTTATTTTTTATTGTTTAACTTTCTCAACATTTTATTTCATTTCTTCTTCTTCTTTTTTTTATATTTAGTTCTTATTTTTTTAATTGCTTTTTTTATATACTTTTCATAATTTTTTTTATCTTTCAATTTTATTCCTTAGCATTTTATTTCATTTATTTTTTATCCAATTCTGGTTTTTATTTTTTTAATTTTTTTATTCTTTTTCTTTTTTATTCTATTTTTCAATTAAGTCCTTTATTATTATTTTTTATTATTTTTATATCATATTTGGTTTTTATTATTTTAATTAATATTTATTTTCTTTTTAGTTTTTTTTATGATTAAAAATTTCATTCAATTTTTTTTTAATCTCCTGTATAGTTATTTTTAATTTTAAAGAGTAGTTGATTTAACTTTGATTTTACCTGTCACTTTCAATGACCACTACAAGACAGAAAGCCTAATTTTAAGTGCTTGAGAATTCCTACCAAAAGGTCCGCTTGTTGAAATGTTGTTCAGAAATTTGTTTGGAATTATATATGGATTATTTTTTAAATTGTTTTTTTTTTTGTTTAAAAATTATATTAAAATAATATATTTTTTTAATTATTTAAAATTTATTTTTGGTATTAATATATTAAGATAATCTGAAAATATTAAAAAAAAATATTAATTTTAAATAAAAAATAAAAAAATTAATTTTTTTAAAAATTCTTACAGAACACGAAATCCTACTGACGAGTCCTCGCTGTTTACCAAGTTCTCATGTCCTGTCATGGTGTGTCAGCTTTTTAATCATATTTCTATCTATATAGTACATGTGTCCATGTCGGGTGGAGACATCAATTCAGAAACATGATTCACATGTCCCTGTAATTTATGTTATTGGATTGAAAAATTAGGTTAATTCAAATCGAGTTATTATATTTTATTTATTTTTATTATTAAATTTTAATTTATATTATTTTGTTAGGTTTTTATTAGTTATCCTCTGTTTATTTGCTAGAAAATAGTTTTTTTGGAAAGTAGTTTTTTTAGAAAGTGAATTCCTGAAAAGTAAATTATTTTCCATTGTTTAGTAGTGTTATGGAAAATGGACTGAAAAACACTTTTCAGTGTTTGTTTATGTTATGGAAAATGAACTGGAAAATAATTTATTAATGAATTAATTTTTTTTTCAAGTTTGTCTAATATATATATAATATTTAATATAAATATTTAAGCACTTACAATAAAAAAATAAAATCTAAAAAGTATAATGATAAATTTTTTTATTATATCTTATATTCATATATAACTTATTTTATAAAATATAACTATATATGTCATATCATATTATAGAGAAATAACCTTGTGAAATATTTCTTAAGTAAAACTTATTAATATATTTTTTTCAATTTTAAAAGCTTAAAATAAGTTTTTTTTCATATGAAGAAAGCCAAATTAGTTTATGATAAAAGTTAGGTATTTGGGTTTTTTTTTTTTTTGTATGAAGAATTTTTTAAAAGATATTTAGATACAAAAATATTTTGATGGGTTTTTTGGATAAATATTAATTATTTTTTTACTGGTAAAGGCAATTATCCCTTTAATATATATCAAATAAGCATCAAGAAATAAATATAATATCTAACATCAAACATAGTCATGCATAAATATTAAGTTTCGATGTCATATACATACATATTAGTTCAAATTAACAAACATAAACATGCTAGACTGAATTAAACAAGTAAATATACTTGTCAAATAACAAATATAGTCTGAACCCAAATTTTGAACATAGTCAAACCATCTTACCAAGCAGGCCTGTAGTAGTGTTGGTTCACAAAATTCTGAATCCAAATTTTCCTCAAATTAGCATTTTTTGTCATAAATGCTTTTGTCAACATTTCATTTTGGATCCAGTGATCAGATACATCCCCAAGAGTGATCTCATCAAAGCCTTCAATTTTCATCACTTCTGTATACAGCGCATTAACATCAAGTTGATTTTTGCTGAGGCTTTGAATTGCAAATACTACATCTCCAATATGTTTAGACAACTTTTCAACACCATCATTTTCATACATGCGATTTCTCTTTCTATGTTGTATTTTTTGTGTACTAGAGGAAGATATCTCTTTTCCCTTAGAAGTTTCTTCATATTCCCCTTCATTTTCAATTGAAATTGATTGTTCTTCAGTGTTCTCTTCCAAGTTGTCATCAACATATGATTTGGCATAATTTCCGATTGCCATGTCTTTTCCAACAACAATTGTTATTGCCTCATACATATCAAGTTTTTTGTGAGATACTTGTCATGATTAGGATGTGCCTGATCATAAAGTTTAGAATATGCAAATTTTTAGTTCATTGTATAACATTTTAAAAACAAAAGTAAATATAAAAATTACAAAGAGTATAAATATTTATCATACATTTACTTCTTCATCATATACATCTTTCGAAACTGTAATCATCTTCAAACAATCATCCCAGCCAAAGCCACTTTTATTTTTAAGTTTGGTTATTATTCCCCATTCTTTTTTCACAGTCTTGAGATGATTGTACATATGCTTAGGCTCGCATTGCACGTTGAATTTTTAACTAATTTCTGTAGCCACCTTAACAAAAGATTATGCTTTAAAGGTGAAAGAAAGTTTACTTCCTTTAAGTGCTTCCTCAGCTAATATCTCAAGTAACATGTGAAATATAGACTTAGACCATGTGAAGTGTTTGCCCTTGCATTTTTCATTATGCGTGGAACTCATTTCTACAAAAAAAAATTACAAATTTATACAAAATAAAACCATACAATATTTATATTTAATAAATTTCATATAAAAACTATAATTAATATTTATATGAGAATACATAAAATACATATGAAATTATAATAAAGTCAACATCTACTCAAAATACATAACAAAGATAATACAAACTCAAGTAAGACATAATAAAAACAAACACATATAATTAACACTCAATTACTAGTTTCTTTGAGTGTTATAATCATTCCACATGGTTGATGCAATCATTTCTCTTTTTGTTATCCACTCCCTATTCTCTTCCCTTTCCTCTCGTTGACTTAAGTTGATTGTTCATCTAATTGGTTCACTTTCCGAATATATTTCTTCCATAAGAAAGTCATAAAGATCAACCCCCATTATGTGAATATTAATAATACAACATGCAAGCACAACATCTACTTGTGTTTCATAAGACCAAAAAGATTTTCCATCAATTGATCTAAAACTACACTTCAAAATATCAAACCCTCGTTCAATAGCGGTTCTCAATGAAGAGTGTCGAAGATTAAATAGCTCATTTTCATTTTCTGGTGAACGATTTATAAACTCATTCAAGTGATATCGAACTCCATGAAAAGGAGAAATGATTTCTTTTCAAATACCGTAACCAGCATCACCAAGATAATATTTCCCTACAAATTAAAAAAAAAACTATTACTATCTTTATCTAATAAGACATTTTATATGTTTATTGCATATAATACATACTTTATTATATACCTTCTGGAATTTTTAGACCACTAGATCTTGATAATGCATCACCTAAAACCCTTGAATCATGTGCACTTCCTTCCCAGCCAGCTAAAACATATATAAACTTCAAATTAAAAGTTATAGCTGCTGAAACATTTTGTGTTGTTCCTTCTTTTCGATCTCGAAACTTTCCTTGAATCTCAACAGGAACATTTGCAGGAACATGGATATCATCAATTGCTCCCACACAATCCTATATAAACATGAAAAAATAATTTATAAACTTTTCTTCTAGATGTAATTAATTAATGTATAAAAATATTGGTATTGTTCTCATACCTTAAAATAAGGATAGAATCTTCGATTATTCATTATCTCAGCTGGAACTGTATCATCTGAATCTTTAATAAGGTGTTTGTGTAACTTATGAACTGCTTTTAAAATAATTCTAAAGTAACGATAGATAGTTTCAACAGACCTATAGTATATACGACTACTAAAACGAAATCTTTGGTTTTGGCCTACAATTTGTAAGAACACAATTTCTTGATCCCTAATAGACATATTTTGAGTTGATCGTAATAGGTCACGACTTGTGAGAACATCACACAATCTATATAAGATAACAGGTTTCATACAAATTTGTTCAACGCAATGTCTATCACCTCGATTCAAAATGCTATCACTATAGAATTCTCGTTGAGCAATTGAATTTATACGTTGTTCTCTTGGTATATAAATTCTATTTCTTTCTTGTTCAATAATAGCTACCCCTGTAGCTATCACAGTTACAGCTGCTCTCATACATGCTGCATGAATTATCTTACTATCCATAACATGAAAGTGAAGTTTTCTGATAACAAAACCTAAAAATTTGGGGAAATAAATATTAAAAAAAACATATAAAATACTTCCACAATCAATACAATAAATTATCCTGAAAGAAGCTGACAATGTATAATAGTTATGGCAATGATATTTGATTCCCTAAACAAACAAGGTCATAAAATATATTATTTAAGACCATAAAATTCAATTTCTCGATGATAAAACTATTTTGAAAATTATACAATTCATAAGTTCACAACGATCAATAGACATTGTGCAATGAAATCCATATAATTATCGGCATAGTCCCACAAATTTATCCATATGTAACAAATATAATCAAACACTAATCATAAATTAATCAAAGCAAAATAAAACACAAATTTATGTTTATTAGGTTATGTTATAATTCCCTTTATTAAACTTCCTCTCGGTTCCCCTCTCCCATTCTCCCATTCCCCTGTTCCCTTTCCCTCTCGGTTTCTCTCATTCCTCCATTCCTTTGTTTCCCTCATTCCCTTGTTCCCTCTCCCTCTCGGTTTCTCTCATTCCCTCATTCCTCTGTTCCCTCTCCCTCTCGGTTTCTCTCATGCCCCTATTCCCTGTAGGTTTCCCCATGTTCCCTATCGGTTTCTCTCGCCATTTGTTCTCTCTCGCCAAGAATTCCTTAACTTCCTCTCTCTATGCACAAAGATCAAAGATTCATGGGGTAAGAGGGCTAGACCTCAAAGACCTGCTCCTCATTTCCAGTTCTCCTTCCTCGCTCCCTCGGCTACTTGTACTGATAACGCTGGGACTTGAAAAAAAAAGAGAGTAAGGGTTGATTTTCAACACATTCACTGATTCCCCCCCCCCCCCGGGGGCTTTTACTTTGCCTCTCTCTCTCTCTCTCTCTCTCTCTCTTTGTGCTTCCACTTGGGATATGGTGGCTGGATCCGTGGACGGGGTAACAGGGAGGGGATGCTTTTTACTGCGGAAGTTTAGGGATTTTGCTTTGATTAATTCACAGTAATCTTGCCCCCCCTCCCCGCCTCTCTCTGTGCACATGATTTGGTTTGTTTGCTTAGAAATGTAAGCTACCGAATATGAGTGATGAAGAAGAAAACTGTCATGGAAAAAATATGTTTTTTGTGGCTTGCTTGATGAATTTGGTTTGTTTTAACTAGCTGAATGTGACGAGGTAAGATGAAGAAGAAAATTGTGTTATGGAAATGTTATGGAAAAAATATGACAGGTAACAGATTTATCAAGAATATCAAAGGATTTATGCCATGATTTTTACAGATCTAAACGAAGAAGATAAAAATATAAAGGAAATAATAGAGGAGAAAAAAATACCTGAAATCAATTGTTCCAGAGAAATGCTTCAATTGTTTCAGAGAAATACTTCAATTATTCCTGCTTCCAATTGTTTTTGAAAAGAGAGAGAGACCGTGATTTGAAAAAATAGGTATAATGAAAGAAAGAAAAGTGTTTTCCTTTCCTTATTAGAAGGAAAACTCTCTTTTTTTGATAAAGTTACTTTTTTATTTTGACCGGAATTAACTTTTCTTTTACTAATTTTTTATATTGTTATCAAATATGAAAAAATAAAAAAATAAATTACAGGAATTTGTTTTCCTGCAAACAAACAAGGCAATAGTTCTGTTTAAGCTCAAATTTAATTATCATAAGGATTTTATTATTTAAATGTAATTTTTTTGAAGTTTTAAATAAATTAAATAAAAATTTGTAAAGTTACTGATATTTTCAACCTTTTTCTCTGTTTTTTGGTTTTTTTTTAACTTTTAACTTTTAATTTATTTTTCTAAAAACTTTTTTATTTCCAATTTTTATTTTTTTTATTATTCCAAATCAAATTTAAATTTGGTATTAGAACACAAGTTTTTAATTTTTATTTCAATTCTAGTTTATAAACTCTAGATAATGTGGTAAGCTTTCATCGAAACTGAAAAAAAATGTAGCAGTAGTAAAAATTAGTTGTTCTATGACGCCTTTTCCAATTTACAGTACTTTACTATTAAAATCTGAAGATAAAAAAAATTCATCATCAACAATAAAAATTCAGCAGGATATTTAAAAACATGGCTAAACTTGTGTTATTAAAAGATTTAAAAAAAATACTAAAAATTAATTTTTTTATATTTTTAGATTATTTTGATGTGTTAATTTCAAAAATAATTTTTTAAAAAATAAAAAAACATCACTTTAATACATTTCTAAATGAAAGCACTTTGAACCATAATCGCTATCATAATCCCAAATAGGTCCGATGTCTCGCGATCCAACCCGTGTTTTTAAAAATTCAAAAAGTTTTCTTTTACTAAAAATTAATTTTTTTTAATATTTTCTGATGGTTTTAATAGGATAATCTTAAAAATATTTTTTAAAATAAAAAAAATATTATTTTAATATATTTTTAAATAAAAAACATTTTAAAACATAAACAATCCTAAAGTACCGCCAGCTATCCCAACTACCATTTACCATCAACAATAACTCCACCCCACACTTAGCCACCAAGACATCCGGCCCTATTCTCAGCCACGCCACCAGATCAGAAAGGCCCGCCACCAGCCCACCAGCCGCTACAGCTGACCTCTTAACGCCAGCAAATCAGGCGCCAGCCACCCCACGTTGCAGGAGGTCCACCACGAGCTCTATAGACCGAAGCAGGCTGCCATAACAACAGTTTAGTAGATCAAACCAACATGCAAAACAAATCGTCTTCTCCAGCTACATCAGATTGTCTTCTTCAGCTAAATCAGATTGTCTTCCCTTAGCAGCCAAGTCCAACGCCACCCCTACACTCCAGATCTTCCCCGCCAGCTAATTATTTTTAGTAATTACAAAGCCTATCAAAAATAGTGGAAATTTATAACTATTATTTTATTAATTATTTAAGAATGAAGACATGAATTATACCGAAATTAAAAATAGATAGATGAAATATAATTTTAAAGCAAGGTATGATACCAACTAATGAATAAAATTGATAAGAATTACAATTATCTTAGTACCTGAAATCAATTTTTTTTGTAATTTCAATTTGTGGCCGAAACCAAATTTATGATTTGTTTCTTTTTTTTCTTTTTTATATATTTTTAAAAAAGTTATAATCTAACAGAAACTTTACGTTTGCTTTTTTTTTTTTAATAGTTAGAGCAATTTAAGAATTAATAAACAAGAAAAAAAAAACTCTTAAAATTAAACAAGAACATAGATGTGAACCCAGAGATTAAGAATCCTACAACTCACCGTCAAAATTGAATATAACATTAGAAATCTAAAATCAAATTAAAAAAAAAAACTCATCTTGATTACTTGAACAAAAAAAACTTTAATTATTGGATGAAAATCGCAACACATAAACTATAATAGATCAAGAGTAGAAGGTATAGGTTGAAAACCTTGACTGGATGATTATAATAGATCAAGTAGGAAAATAAGTTAAATTTATGAGTTTTATAGAAAATAAGGTCCAAATATCTTGAATTAACTCATTAATTGTCTCTTTGATTTTCTTAACTATTGACCTTGTAATAGATCCAATTGACACATATAATGGATCATATAATATTACTTAATGATTCTCATTAACACTCAATCAGCCTGATTTAACCATTAAATTCACGATTCAGGTCATGAACACTACTAGAATGTGTTAACTTGGTTGGGCAACTATTTTTTTTCTTTTCTCGTCCCTTATTCTTTCTCTGTTTGAGCTTTCTTTGAATTTGGATCGGATGGAATTTGAAACTAAATCGAAGAGTGTTAGAGAATTAGGAGGTAAATTAAAAAAATAAGATTTGGTTTAGGTGAGATAAGATTTGAGATTTAATTAAAAAGCTATTATTAAATTAGAGATTAATTTGAACAATAATAATAAAAAAGTCTAGCATGAATTAGAGACTAATTCGAATAAAATAATAATAATTTAGAATGTAAATTACACGAGCTAGCGTGTGAGGAGAGCCACCTCGTTGGGGTGGTAAGTGTGATTTTCTATGTCTTTAAAAGGTGAACTTTTTTAATGTCATTAAAAGTATCTCAAATCGACCTGACCTTCCTCTTAAGGCTGTCTGGTGGCTTCCTTGCTACAAAATAGCATTTACGACTATTTTTTTTTTCCTCCTCTCCTTGAATTTCACAATTAAGTTTTCTATTCTTTTCTTAAGGGCTACATTTTTTTCATAATTGTTAATCTCTTGGAAAACGGAAAATCCGAGCAATTTTTCACACGATCGAGCGCGGGCTCAACAATGGGATGTTTCCCCTGACAACACGAGAAAACAGAAATAATATATCAAGGCCACTTGCGACACAAACCGCCTTGGAAGGACCAAAATTGGGGGGAACATGAAAAAAACAAACAATTGGACTGTGTGAATCAACAGTGCAATAAGTTTAGAGCTACAACAATTGAACAACTTAGCTTTTTGTTAATATTAATTTAAAAAAACCAGCCAATTAATCGCAGTGTGTGAAATATTATATGAATTAGATTTTAAAAACAAAGGACTATTAAAAGGCATAGTACAAAAAGGTAATACCGTAACCAATCAAAGAATTTAATAATTATGTCTAATTATTAAACAGATTCCAAGAATCTTAATAGAAACAATTGAATTATAAAAAAAACAAGTAAAATTCTCTTGTGGCAGACATTATCAAGAATAATCTTCAAAGCTCTAAAAAAACACTTGAATTTATTAAAGAGCATCACATATATATGATGGGGTTCGCTTACCTTCTCATTCTTTCTTTATCCTTCGCGTCCCTTTCTTGTTCTTTTACTGTAAAAAGAATTGTCTTGTAGCAATCGGCGAGCACCCATCTTTGAGATATGAGAAAGCTTGTCCTCTAAAAAGAAACACTACTGAAGGAACAAAGATTGTTTGAACATTAATTTACAAAAATTAATGTAGGGTAATGAATAAATCCCCATATTAGGGGGAAAAAAGGAAAATCTAGTTCTCATCTTGCTGTTTGTAATGAATAAATCTAGGGTCATGCTCTTCTTTTTGTAGTCGTTCATGGATGATTGAAGTTGGTTTTTTTAAAAAGAAAAAAAATGGAGAGAAACAAGGCATAGATAAAGAGAGGGGTGAAGTTTCATTTGCTGTGTGTTGACACCTAATACCGACCCCACGACGATTTCACAAATGACATGACATTAACATTAGAAATTTGTTACAAACAATGCAGCATATATTCAAACATTATAAGTATAACCTAATACACATATAATACAATGCATTATAACAAACAAACAACAAATAATATTATTCTATGATACAATAACCTTGGAGTCTTCACAAAGAGATGAACCTCAGGCAATTTATGCTTCTGGTAAATTCCTGCCAATCAATCCAAAACTTCAAGTTTGGTCATCACAGGAGAAGCAGCCCATCACATATTCCACCACTGCTATGTCGACAAAATCCTGTTCAGAACAGCTTTGGATCATGCTGCGCTCACACAGTTTTCCCAAGAACCATATTTTGAGCTGAAGGTGCCTCCGCCACTTTGTTGTGCATGCTCTGAAATAACAGCATGGGCACAGACATCCCAAGTCCTGGCTATGTCTCCAAGCGACATGGGCTGTGAAAGGCTTCGAAGAGAGATGCTAAACCTAAATTTAGCTTTTATTGACAAATCCTCGTACTCTTTACTGTTAAAGAGGTAACAAGACCGAATCGTAGCAGAAACAAGAGTAATATTTAGACGTCAGATTATAAAAAGCTGTGGAACAAAGGAAAAACTTAAACAACTATTAGGTGGATTATCTCCAAGTATGGATCAGCATAATATTTAGAGCGATCAACAAAATAAACTGTGGATATAAACTTAAAGCAAAATCATTCAGGGTTCATTTCTAGTGAGCAGTTTGAAACAGTTTACAGGTTTACTCATCATTCCAGAGATGGGTTATCTTTTAATTTCTTGATCTAAAGGCAGTATTGTCACCCTATTAGCATGACAATCTAGATGATCTCGTGATCAGACTCAGGAAACCCAAAAAAAAATGCTTAAATTGCACAGCCATGGTACAAATTTGTCCCTATATCTTACCTGACTTCAAATGGAAACTTGTCTAACAGTATCGGTGAGCAATTCGGATAATTTGTAGGCACAAGCATTCTAAGGGGCTGAATTGTTGACTGCACATGAATAAACCAAAATAAATACAGAGAAACCATTACACTTGTATTGTTTATTAACTTCATATTAGCAGGTTTGAAAGCCCACCATTTGCGCTGAAGTGTACTGTGCTTTCAAGTTTGGACTCAGAGCCACAGCGATAAATGAGCATTTGACAAAGGTTCCTCCACCCCCTTCAGCAGCAGCTGCTGCTGCAGTTGAGTCAACATCTTCATCACTAATATCAACCACTGTGTCTAAAAGTCGCTGATTTATTTCCCTTATCTCTTCCAAAAGGGCATGATTAGCCTGCAAGAAGAGCTACTCTGTTTATTCAGCTGGAATAAAAGCTGAAATGAGCCTTCCTATGAAGAGTCAGGTGTCAATCACACAGCACTTAGCATGCATTCACAACAAACCAGAAGTAAAAAATTTATAGCATCATGACTTTGTCATTCTATATCCTTTTTGTACAACTTCCTTGAATACCCTATTAATGATAAACCGCCTTCCTCTTTTGACATTTACTGCGGAGAACTTGAGCCAAAATAACTATTTAATTGTTGCCAGCTGCAGATTCTTTTTATTTCGCTTCTGTGTTATATTTTTAGAGTGACAAGTATAATTGTGGGATTCAAAATTGCAGAGAGAATTATTAAAATTATGGCATTCTATGGAAGTGCAAAACAAAATATTTTAACATAGTAAGATAATATTTGTGGCCAGATACACGAGCAGAAACATTCAAACATTAATTAGAAACATTAAGAAAGCAAACGACAACAGGTTAAATAGAATAGGGGTAAATCCACATATAACAAACATTGTTATTAGTTTCAAACTAAAACGCAGAACGATAGTAATACCTCAATTTTAGGCCTCTTGACACTTGATGTTACAGTCGACTCCAAATCAGATGTCTCTGGACCAGTAAACTGCTTAAAACTGTCGCTTACACTGCCAGCTGATGATGCAACATTCAAGGGCATGGCACTTGTATGGCGCCTCATTTTCTTCGATCCAGTCATCCCATCTTGGGTTAAGAAATTTCTTGCCTGAAGGCGACATTTTGTCATCGCTACCAGATCCTCACCAACTGCAGCTCTAGACCCATTACCGGGTGCCGAGCCAGCGATTCTGTCAATCATACTGACAACAGAGCCAATGTCACTGACAGATGCACTAAGTGCTTTAGGAGAAAGAGATTTCACCTGAGAAATAAAATAACAGAATCATTTTCTTGTAATTACAAAATAACATAGGAAATGTTCAAATATTAACGGTTTTTCTTTTCTTTTCTAGGCGCGTCCAAAATAATAGAGTAAAACCAAAAAAAGAGCATGACTAACCGCTTTAATCATGCGTTCAAGTGGTTGCTCCATAACCTTCGACTTGCCAGAAACAGTTGTCAAAGCACCACCATGAGCACCATCAGGACTGGTAAACTCTGCAAGCAAAGGCGAGGCAGATATCCCAGGAGTGCCAATTGCAAGGGATGGAGCCGTTGCTTGTGCAACAGTTGGTTGGTGTATAATATTTCCACCATTTGAGAGTGAGGAGATACCAGAAATGGGTTTCTCAGAATCTCCTGGCACAGGGGATGGAGCTAAAGAAGTTGAAGGAGATGGGACAACAAAAGGCGAGTTTGCAGATTGCAAAGGTGTTCCAGTTTTAGTTAGAGGAGGCAGTAGATTTTGCTGGTCAATCTGCGGAGACGAATGTTGTTGTAATTGGGGGGAAGCATGCTGGAGCATTTGTGGTGAAGAAATAGGAAATGAGGATCCTGGTTTCATTTGTTGATGTGGGAAAGCAGTGCGTTGACCTGTCGAGAGATGTTGTTGGAAGACTGCTGGCTTGATTCCAATCCCCTGTCTCAACTTCATCTCATTTACATCATTCATCTGATGCGGCTGTGGAATTTGTTGTGTCTGCATCTGTGCAGGCAACTGCTGCTTGGCTTGCTGGTGTAACTGCTGCTGCTGCTGCTGCTGCTGCAGCATCTGTTGCTTCTGAATTAAATGCTGCTGCTGCTGCGTCTGACGCTGTTGCTGCTGCGGCTGACGCTGTTGGAACTGTTGTTTAAGCTGTTGTGTTTGTAGCATCTGCTGTTTTAGATGCTGCTGTTGAATCATATTGGAATTCAACTGAAGAGGAATATTTGACTGCAGCATACTCACCCCACTTTGTGTTGACAATGTGTTAAAATTGGTAGGTTGGGAACTGCTCACAGGATTCTGTTGTACAGATCCTACAGGTGCCTGCTGCAATGAGCTCAGTGCATTTCCTTGTCCAGAATCTAAATTGGAAGCTGATTGCATTGGATTCATCTTGTTTGGTTGTGATGTAGAAACCCCAGATAAAGAAGAAAGAGAATTATGCGGCAAGCTTGGCACATTGTTCTGCTGCATTGTTGGTACAGAACCTTGCAAATTCATTGATTGCAACTGGGGGTTAAGTTGATTTTCATGGGACTGCAATTGAGGAACTTGAGATTGGGGTCGCTGCATAGGTTGCATATGAAGCTGGGGAAGCTGTCCTTGCTGAAGATTAGGAACAGGCTTTCTGGGTCTGCTTGTGTTTAGAAAATTTAAAATCTGATTCTCATAGGAACCCAACTTCTCTTTGAAATTAAGCGTGATGTTGTTTTTCGGAACTTGTAAGAACATTATCAGGCGCTCCAACATGGTCTTAAGTGTCTTTAGCTTGTCAAGCTGTTCTGACTTTGGTTGTTGCGGATGAGAGTCATGCTGGAAAACAAAGTTAACAAAAACACAAGAATTGAAAATCACAATGACCCTTTGTACCAAAACATTGCTGAAAACAATGTTTTTTATTCCACTTCTTCTGTGTGAATGCATGGTTTTGGGGTGGTTGGGGGGTAATTTGTGCAGATGATATAGACAGGCAATGTTAATGAGAACAACAAATAAAAAAAAAAAGCCATAATTAAGCTACAAACAAAAGCTCAAGATGGTGGTCTATGAATCATGCATGGGCAATTGCATAGTCAATCTACCTGCGGTAACTTGGCAGCAATTCTCTGGTATATTTCATTTATTTCAGGGAAATACGTCTCCTTCATGACTTTGATCTAGAAAGTACATAACAATCAGCAAGACATAATCAGTCGAATGCTTGATTTCTTCATGTGCCACAATCAGAAAGAAAGCATCACAGACAAACTTAAGAGAATCAATTAAAAAAAGTAGATGACATAAATTAGAGCAGATTTCATAGTGAAGTGGATGTCAAAGATGAAAACTCAAAAGAGGATAATGATATTGATGGAATGGAAAGGTGTAAAGGACTTTGTGTAATTTATAGACCTTCAGACAAGATTCAGGGGCTGGTTAAATTCAGTTGCTTAGCCTCCCTGCAAACTACTCATCATTGTCCTCTACTGTTCTCACTCAAGACAATGGATGTCACAACTTTGGTAACATTTCATAGCCCTTACAACTTAACACTTGATAAGCCTTGAGATCCTACGATGTACCATTATCAACAACCACTGTTGTCCCATTTTAGAACTCCCTCCAAAGCACAGAAAAATTGTCCTCATCAAATCTGCTGTTATGACTTGAGACAACAGCCACTAAACAGTTCAGAATTTCAATCGCATTTTCTATAAAATTCAACAATACTGGATATGGCCATGACTCAATGGATTGGGTCCACTTATTTTTTTCTTGCATCAATCACATGTATAGAATGAATTTGATTGTGATCCTGCAGATAACTGTTCACTTCACATATGATACTGTCATTCAAAAATAATGTCACTCTAGATTTCAAGTCTGTCGATTACAGTAAGAAATACTACCAATTGGACTCGCAGGAAATAATATAATAACCAGTCAGAGGCCCACCCATTGGGCAGTAACTTCTTGAAATACGTAAGTAAATCATCTGCGATTTATTTCTTAGTCAATTTTAAATAGAGTTGTATACCTATATATTTTCTCATAACTTTGTGAACTTCTTTCAGCTATATTATTTAGCGATGCTTCCGCAATGCCTAGCATGGTCCGATTTTGATAGTGTGATTATTTTAAATATAAATATCTTTTACCATATTAATATATTATATGATGATCTTATCGAAACATTATGCTAATTGATATAATTGTTTTTATTCATATTATTATTGTATTTAAACAGAAACAATAACAAATCAGATACTTGTGAATGATGGTTATTGATCCAAATTTTAAAGGTTCTATACAAAAATATTAACAATCTAAATTATTTACTTATTAGCTCAAAACACATTTTATATTACACTTATTCAATCAAAACATGCTTATTTCACAATTGATATTTGCTGAAATAAAATAAGAGAAAACAAAAAAAAAAATCATGTATATGTACACATAATATATTCTACATTCCCAGTGCATAGTCAAGTTAAAGAAAAATTACAAAGTTGAATTACATGATTTTATCATTTTGTTAATAAATAGGTTAATTGAAAAATAATAACAGTGTAAATGACACATTATTCAACTATTGTATCAACATAAATTTTTAAATAATTTAAGAAGCTTTGATGAGGATTGATCTAACATGGATGCAATTTCCTTGTAATTTTTCTAGTTTTACTTCTCAACCAAAAAATATTCAATATCCCTCTTACATTAAAGCTTAAAATACAAACTTTTAATTGGTTTAAACGAAAACAATAAAAAACAATTATATTGTAAGAAATCTTGATATGAAGCTTTCAGTTAATTTTTTTTCCTTATTGTCTCTCTCCTCGAAGCTTCATTAATGTTTACTTATTTTTTTGTTTTTCAAATTAACATGTGGCATAAGAGACCCATTTTATTTTATAACTTTTACATATGGTATAATATGATTTGCAAATAGTGGGTCTCTTGCACATGTGGCCTGTCCACGTGTCCTTTCACCATAGCATTCTTTGTGAATAGCTATCGATTTACTCACCAAACAACAAAAACATGAGTACAGAAAAACAGTTCAAAAGACAAAGGTTCACGAGAAAATTGTTGTCAGTGTCAGAACCAAGAAAGCAATTCCCTTGACCTAGCAATGTGAATATTTCACCTTTAGTCATCTATCAATAATTTATCATTCTTACTATGGAAATTACAATGCATCCTAACTAATCCCAACCATAGCTGAATAAAATTCCCTTGTACCATAATATCCCAGGAGACCTTTTTTCATTGAAGTTTTGCAAGGCTATGACATACTTGAAATTTTCATCTACTAAACAGTAAATTCCATAAAATACCTTTTGGTAGATCTCCTCTTGCCAATCATTGCCATTCACATGTCCAGTCTGAGTTGTAGAATCTAGGGATGCTACAAAATTTTGATTCAGACAACAAAAGATCAGAATTTGTGTATTTTTGTGTGATTTTTGTAGACAAACTGTATTTCTATAATTTTCACAGTAAATATGGAATCTTAAAGGTCTGGTTTTATTTTCTATCTAGTATTTAGTAGTCCAAAAGAATAATGAGCTTTATTTCCTTATGTAGGAATATAAGTTCGGGTTGGACTTGGAAACTCCATATAAAAGTTATATAATCGTTCAGTCAGATCAAAGAGACTTTATGGAAAACAATATGCTCCTGCCACCCACAAGTGATCATTATACATATACATATATAAAGGCTCAATTACTTTCTTACAGAAGAAAAGCAAGAGATAGTAACTCAACTAGTAGAAGAAATCTATAGTCATATCAGTTCAACAAACAAGAATTGGTTGGTAGCAAAATTTTAACAGACAGAAGAAAGAAGAAAACAGTAGCACCTCAATATGCAGGAAGTACACAAGAAGGATACCACCCAAATAATCAGGAAGTCTACAAGAAGCCTTGAGAACATGAAAAGCAAAATTGAAATCGCATTTTTATTTCAAGTAGCCATGAAAGGATTACAAGCCTGAACAAACAGAGAGTGCTCTTTACCTCCTAACCAAGAAAATCTTTAAAACCAACCATCTCAATCATAGAATATAGAGTAGCCATGCATCACATTCCTTGTTCCTTGAAGTCAAGGATGAAACACTTCATGTGCATCACAGAATTAGCATTGAGGAGATGATCATGGGATGTTTTCAGCAAGGTAATGATTTATCAGTATACCACACCTCAAATGCCTCATAGAGTTAATCCACCATCTTTCTTCCCATAAAAATCAGTTAGCTAATTAGTTCCCCTAGTGTCAAATGCATTGTCCAATTGGAGATTTATTTTTAAATTATCATCCATTAAATTCAAAATGAAAGGTAGACAGTTGGTGCAATGCACTGGAGGGGCATGATGTGGTAGCAAATCTGGCTTGTGACTGCAGCAATGGTTTCAATAGCAGTGACATTGCTAATGCCATAAATGGCAGCAGTAGCACATAGAGCTACCAACAAGGGCATTACTGTGACTTGAACCATTATCATATTTTTGAGAGATTCATCTATCATAAACTCAAAGCTCTGTGACAGATGGAAATGCATCAATTGGAAAACAAAAGTTATAATCTACATGAAAACACAAAACTGCAAAAGTACAGTTGGAGCAAGGCTAGGAAGCTGCACGTATGAAATAACTTACTTGGGGACGTTTCTGGAAGGGCTCTTTGAGATTGATATAACTGCTTTTGCTGATCAGTCACATTCTGCTGTTGAAGCAAGGAACCTGATGCTTGAAATCTTTGTTGCAGATCATGTTGTAATGGATTTGATTGCTGTTGCAGCTGCGCTGGCTGTGATTGGATCTGTGACATCAATTGCTGCTGTGGCAGCTGTGGTTGTGACTGCTGCCCTTGATTAGGTAACAAAGTACCTGCACTTTGTTGTGCCTGTTGCTGCAGCGTAACCTTGGACTGTTGTAGCATGTGTACAGGGTGCTGATTAGTTTGCATGCTTGAGTTACCAGACTGAGCTCCAAGCAGCTGCTGCTGCTGTAAACTGGAGACATTACTTTGAGAGCCCAGCTGTTGCTGATGCATGCTTGATAGGTTATTATGTTGAACCATTAATTGCTGCTGCTGCTGCAGATTTGGAAGGTTATTCTGCTGGCCTAGCAACCTCTGCTGCTGATGAATACCAGCAGTCTGTTGAGGTTGTTGCTGCTGCCTGAGGACTGGTTGTGGATGTTGCTGAAGCATGGGTTGTGTTGACTGTTGAACAGAAGATGGCTGATTCTGTTGAAGACAAGAGAGAGGAGCCGTTTGCATTATTGAAGGCTGCATAACAGATGGTGTTTGCACACCAGATTGCTGAGAAGATTGCAACTGATTTGACTGTAATAGGTTTTGCTGCTGCTGGACGTGAGATTGCACAAGTGAGTGCTGGGGATTTCCCTGTTGAAGCTTCTGCTTCAAAAGCTGTTGTTGTAACTGCTGCTGGTAAAAATACTGCTGAGGAATTTGGGACTGCTGTTGTTGCTGTGGAACAACCTGTTGCCTACCTTGTCTCTGAGAATTGGCAAGCATATTGGAGGGCCCTTGTCCCATTGGATTCCCCACTGGGTTCTGTGAAACACCAGAGATACTCTGCATGTTAGGATTCTGGCCAACAGAGTTGGGGACAGTCTGGGTTAAACTGGAGATGGGAGGCAATGCTGACGTTAAACCAGAAGAACTTTGAACTCCACTAGATGCCATACCAGTCTGCATGTTCTGTGACAACAATTGCTGGCGTTCTTGAGATTGATTAGCAGGCAATGGGATAGTGAGTGATGGCCCTTGATTGTGAACTTGAGACTGCATACTGTGAGATCCTGTTCAAGATAAAAAGCAAAAAGGAAAACCATGTCAACCAAAAAAAAAAGAAAAAAGACAGGCAGCTTATTCGTAGAGGCATGAGGGAAAGAATTAAGATGGATTCGATTCAAGGCATCAGAAGGCTGAGAGCAAAATAATCTGCACCTCCTGCCTAAAATTCATCAACTGCTCAACTTTTTAAAAAATGCAAGACATATACATAGAAATATGCAGCAATAAAAAGTAAAAGAGTTTGATAACACAAAAATTAAAACAAAAGGAGAGATGTTTAGAAATTCAATGCTTGGCTGCATTATTACCTCCTGGATCCAGGGGTTTGTTACCACTGCCAGTGGAGTTGGGTGGCAAAGAATTGGGTATGGTACTTTGAGACTTGTTCTCCATTGCAAGCATCTTCAGAGATATTTTACGCAGATAATCAGACTGAAATCAGAGATCATTAACAAAACATTAGATCTCAAAGCAATCCATGTTACATAGAAGAGAAGGGGGGGCGATATCTGCTCTATCTTTCTGATATTCTAAGCTTTATGTATTTTGCATCTTCAAAGGTGTTTGGAAATGCAGTAGCGGTTGCAGTTCAAAGTGTTTTTCGCTTGAAAATGCATCAAAATCATATTTTTTTTATTCTTTAAAAATTATTTTTGACATCAGCATATCAAAATGATTTGAAATCATTAAAAAAATTAATTTTAAACAAAAAATAATAATTTCAAATTTTTGGAAAACACGATTTCAACCGTGTTCCCATCCCGTTTCCCCTCTTTTTATTTAATTATGTATTTATTGCTTCACTATATTATTTTATGAGCTGCTATTTTCCCACTTCCCTTGTACTTGAAAAGGACCTGGTCACACTAAATAAAACACATGTCAAGAGACTTAACAAAAAGATGTGAACTCCCAATCAACCTTGCATACACAATGAATAGTGAGGGAGCATGGGCACACTACACACACATTTGTACATGCATAAATCTACAAACTTATTCATGGGTCTATTCAAGTCTAGCGAGTGTTGAAATTATATAACCTAGCATCAGGAAAGTACCTGACTTGTTGCAGCAGTATAAATCTTTTCCTCAAACCGTACAGCTATTTTCTTGAGTTCTTGTAATCCCTCTTGACCAGAACATGGAAGATGTCTTTTTAATGTCTCCATGCTGCACATGTAATACTTTACATTTAATTTTTAATGACCAGGCAAGTATAGAGAAGTTAGCAGCAGCAAGAAAGAACCCTCAACTCATAAACCACACCAATATAAAAAAAATGCATAAATTGATTCAATTGCCAAAAAATAAACACAAATATTGAGATAACCAAGTGTCAGTCAAGTAAAATATGGAATGAAGTTGCGTAGACATCTATTTTACTTCCTTTCCCCATATTATTCCAAAGGTGCATAGTATAGGAGTTTAGTTGACCACCCTTTTGTCTTAAATTCCCATATACAAGCTTCGTGCTTCATTTTCTTGAACTAGAAGCACCTTTCATTTACGGCAAAGTTCTAAGATATACAATCAAATTAGCAGGTAACCAGGGATGTTTCTGCGCAAACATTACAGTTGCATTTACTTCTGACTAAGAAAACTTCTATACTGTGATATAATTGAAATAGAAAAGAAGAGAAATCATTTCAATTATGAAAATGCAATAAGCTAACCTTATCTCACACTGCAATATATAAACTATGGTACCGATTGGACATTGCAAGTGCCAGCGGTAGCTGTCTATAAGGTTTTGGGTGTAGCTAAGTCACCAAAACCTTCAACTTTATAATGAGAGACTAGGAAACCATAAACTATTGGGCTAATTGAATTTTATTTGTTGCTTTTGTGCTCCAAGATTGCTATCATTTAAACCTTATAGAAGTTAAAACAAATAGAAGGCCCAAATCCAACACTGTTCATTTTAAGTCCAGAAACTTGAGTTTCCAATCGAAACATGTATGCTCATAGCAATGGATTAACCTTGAAATTTTAAGCGGAACAAGCTTCATGCAGCCATCCCAGATATCAATTTCAAAAGAAGAGATTACCCAAGAAGTTCCAACAAAAATTACTCCATAAACAATTTTGATTCGCCCAAATTTGCTTCTTGTGAAGCACCCATGGAATAATGAAAAATAAATAAATATAAAAGGTGTATTATACTTGAGGTTGCCTCATGGCAGTCATGCTGATTTTCATTTGCCTTTTCCTCTTCTCTTTTTTTCGTATAAATATGGAATTTGCTATTTTGCAGAACTGCCACATAATAGGAAACAAACACTTACATTTTGTTGACTATTCTTTGGCGTGCGTCCGGCTGCAATTGAGTTCTCCAATCACCCGTGTCCATGACAGGTTCTCCACCGGTGGCAGTAGGCCTCCAATTATTGGCATCCATGGGGTTTTAGCCAACCAAAACCAAACCACTTCTATCACCACAACAAAAGATCATGTCACATGTTAGAATAGACCCTAAAAAGAAAGAAGAACAGCAGGTGTAAGACCGCATCAAAGTCATAAAATTGGAATATCAGATTATTCAGACTTGAATAGCTTAGGGAAAAAGATCCATTTAATAGCAGGCTCTTTATTAAGGAATTTTACCAAATTTATCATCGTAGCATGCATAAAATCTAAGGCATAGCAAAGATACACCACCATTCAGGGCAAGGTCCTAGGATCTTGGGTATTCAGGCATTCTAGGTAAAGTTTTGGGCTTGAATCTTCATAGAGCTTCTAAAACCAAGTATACAAAAACCAGTCAGCCATCTCAGAACTTGCCACGTCAACAGATGGTGAGTGTTGATAAGCCAAGCCATGGACAAACTCACAGTGCTTCAATTTAACTTGATGTTTTCAAGCGACGCTTGTAATCCGTAATTGATGCAATATAACAATGACAATCTTGTACTTCTATTCCTTTTGTTTTAAGTCCACAGTTTCAGATCAAAATAGATATTTAATATTTAAAAATATTTAATTGCTTTACTTCAGTAGATAGATTAATTTATGTTCTGTTCTAGATATCAGTTCGTCACCTCTTACCAAATTAGATTCAGTACAGCGCCTTATTCAGGTGCTTACCATTTTTTACTTGCATGTAAATACATGCTGTAAAAAAACCCTCCCCCTCCCCCTCCCCCTCCCCTCCTCCCGCACTTGTTATTAATGTATTTATTTACTTCCGAAAAACTAAATATTTGAGGGAGCAAAAAGTGTAACTAGAAAGATAGGAATAAGACATCCTCAAAAGAATAACGAAGAAAGAAGAAAACAAAACAAAATCAGAAAACAAGGGCTTTCCAGTCTCCATTGAATATCAGCAGTCTAAATACCCCAGCACAAGTAGAGCATGAAGACGCCAGAAACACTAATCCATCCCAAAAAGATTGTCTAAAATGTATTAATCTCCATTGAATATCAGCAGTCTAAATACCCCAGCACAAGTAGAGCACGCCAGAAACACTAATCCATCCCAAAAAGATTGTCTAAAATGTATTAATCTCCATTGAATATCAGCAGTCTAAATACCCCAGCACAAGTAGAGCACGCCAGAAACACTAATCCATCCCAAAAAGATTGTCTAAAATGTATTAATCCAGGAAAAAAAAGAAGAAGAAGAAGACAGTATTAACCATGATGCATTTCATGTTTTCATCAACTGCAAAGTGTTGGACAGCTAAGAATCAACTTAGCAAGCCCAGATGAAATAATACAACTTACATGGCATTTATTTCTTTATTTTTTTAATAGACAACGCACTAACCCTGACCGAACTAAATGCTTGACCTTGAGGTAAGTTATAAAATGTTCTTACTAACTCAATGCACTAGAATGCCTTTGGGGTGAAGGGAACGAAAGCATTCGTTTTCCAGTTCTGCATGCTCTTAAATTTCAACTCAAGTGATCACGATATTGTAGTTAGTTAGGCGTAACTTTTCGAAACGAAGATTCACCCCATACTCATATTAGCTGGGCAGTTCTAAACAAAAAAAAAAAAAAAAAAAAAAAAAAAAAAACACTAGTTGGCTATTTAAGAAACCTATTAAATTCTCAAATTAGGAAGGACACATCATGGAGGTTATCAAGGCATATTATTATTATTATTATTATTATTATTATTATTATTATTATTATTATTATT
>Ga0325403_1000130_pt1 | contig 41355 bp, 14 predicted proteins | sample PopdelMetagenome_19_FD_205665 | JGI IMG/M metagenome (GOLD analysis project Ga0325403, IMG submission 205665) | Populus deltoides microbial communities from Bellville, Georgia, United States - Xylem-PdKOR-R4 | ecosystem: Host-associated > Plants > Phyllosphere > Stem > Wood/Secondary xylem... | reverse complement strand
ATCTTTCATCTCTTGATTTATTTCTTAATAAAAAACTAAAACTCTATTTCATAAAATTGATCGCTAATTTAACGTTAGAACATTTATCAACACACTAGGAAAGTGAGAGAAAACATATAAAGATAGATTCCAATGCATAAAACCATGGTAACATAACTTCAAGAGATGAAATTAAAGAAATAAAAAAAATTTACGAGTGTCTATACAATAAATTTTAAACAGTAAAAGTGGATGTTGTTTAAGTCAAATTACAAGTATCAAAATATAAATAAAAAGTGAAATTGCATAGTAAATGAACGTTAAATTGTGTGTGTGTACAATGAATTTTAAACAATAAAAATGGAATTATTTTTAGTTTTTCATATAATATAATGTTAAATTTTGTGACTTGGTTTGTGCTTTAAAAATGTAGGTACTTTAAATGACTAAAATATTAAAACTCTAGACTTTGCTTGGAGATACCGTGGAGCATATTTACATTATGAGGAATGATTAGAAGGATTGGTTTGACAAGAAAATCCAAGATTCTTTCTATGTAGTAACAAAGGAAATGTGCGCCTATTATTGCTTAGAAAAATCTCTCGATGTTTTAAAATTACTTACAAACTGTAACATAAGTTATTTTGATCCAAATTTCTCATTACATAACATTTATGTCAGTATATTTTATTTGTTTGAATATTAATACTTTTCTCTTTTTGAGAGATGATTACAAATATTTGTAGATTAATTAATTAACATGCTTTTTAAGTGCAAATGAATTATGTGTGTATTGAAAAGGTGTAATTTAATTTAAGATTATTATATGTGAAGAATATTTATTTTGTTAAATATATGAGTGTCATATATAAGCTAAGATAATAATTTCATCAATAATAAATATCTCTAGATTTATAAGAAAAAATATACTTTGTCGATACAATATTAATTAGAAACAAAACTTTGAAATATTGATCATGATGTGTGTCACACTCGACGTCGCAATGAACCCATAAAAACAAAAAGCTTACATAGGGAAAAAAATAGAAAGAGGAGTCGCCACTTAATATTATATTCGCTAGAAATATTTAGAGATCTAAGGTAAGGAACTAGTTATGTCAAAAAAAAAAAAGATACTATCACCTGAAAATGTATTACCCAAGGTAAGCTATATTGCTAATCTTATCTTATATTCCTAATAGTTTGTTGTGCTTAATCTACTGGTAGTCTATTTATAGGGTGATAGTAGATTTACTATTGTGAGTTAAACTTTGGGTCAAAGGTTAAACCTAGCCATTGTATGGTATGGTTCAGTTTTTCATCCTAATTTTGGTCAATTGACATTTTTATGTCTCATCACAACATGTGATTATTAATAGTTGATCAAGTCACATCAGTGAATAATTAAGAGGGCTAATATCAACCTTAGAAACCTAGGAAAAAAAAGAGAGGTTGTTAAGCATTTGGATTATACGATGGTGGTTCATGGATAATGCTTTGTTCAAGTTTATTTATCCTATAATATCAGGGTTCACTCGTAATTTTTGTTGAATGAGTCTTATACCCTAGTCCTAAAATGTCTAAGTAGTAATCATTATAGGTTGATCTACTGAGTAGTGGGATTTAGTGGTAAAAATGTTTCAAACTTGGTTTGGACAATGACTTCTATGGATTCATTTACTCGAGAATGTGTTGCTATATTTAACAATCACATCGGCGTTTCATTTTTAAAATATTATTGCTTATACTCATTGGGTCTATATAAGGTCAGGTTGACCTAGTCCATGTCCTCTCACAACAAAAGAAATAATATGCCACAATGCATAAAACTTATTGAGAGATTAAACTCATTCATATGCAAAATACTTTTGCCTTAATTTGTTTTTTTTTTTTAAAAAAACACATTCATATGCAAAATTGATCATGCCAGAAATTAAACTCATAATAAAAATCAAGTGTCACATACAAATTTCACAAATCGTAAAGAAACATCAACACATTAATAATTCACAACAAGACCAAAACATTACACCTCGAATAAACCTATACAACCCAATCCTCCCAACCTCATCGCGGTGTATTGATTTCCATCCTTATTTCATCTCAAAAATAAATTTCTTAGTGGCATCATACCTCCAAGGTTGTCACTCAACAAGTGTAAACCTACAACACTTCAAATATTTCATAAATTTACAATCAAACCCATAAAAATTTCCAATATTGCAGCAAAAACACATATCAAAGAATACATCAAAAAATATTTCAAATATCATAAATCTTTGCAATCATGTTAGAAATCATCTGAAAAATCATTTAAGGTTTGGAACTAACCTTTTAGAGTTGTGATAACGCATGTATGGTTCATGCACCCAATCATTATTAAGTCATACCACCAAGTAGATCAAGTGGGCCTCTACCTTTTCCTCTCTTCCCTATTGATGGTGCAATAAATGAACGTCTGTAGAAGGAGATCTACTCCATTAAAGTTTTGGCCTCCTCTCCTTTCTATCAATTCTCTCTCTCTATAGGTGCTTGACACCACCTACCTTTACTGTGGTGCTCGTCATATGTCTAGAATAATGGTTGAGTCTTAATGAAAGAAGGGATTTCAGGTTCGGAGAATGCTCTTGGTTTCTCCCTCTCCATAGTGGGTTAATGGTTCTGTTTGTTGGTGTTGGTAATGTTGCTATCGATAATGCTAGTGACTAGCAGCTAGTAAGGAAGCTGACCAATGGTTGAGATGGGTGGAGAGATGACTATTTTGGTGTGGTGGTTAATCAACTAAGTGGTGGTGCTAATACGAGGGAGAGCAACAAAAAAGAGATTGGTAATGGTGTTTTTTTAGTGGGTTTGGGTTTTTTTATGACAGTAAAAAAAAGAAATGCGAACCTTGTGAATATAAGATCCAAAAACCCAAGGTCAAATTGACAATTCTCAATAAAGCTAAATTCAGGCTTGTCATTGAACTTAACATAATGATAATCTATACTCAGACATAAAAACTACAGAAACGAAACCCCACCTGACACCTATGAAAAGATGTGAATGATAATTATCAAAGACACCATGAAGCTTGATTAATTCTTTGATAACTCATAAAAGTTCAATGAAGAACCAAAATAAAAGAATTTTTTCTCACACACATAATAGATTATTCTGAAATCAAAGTCTGTAAAAAAAATAATTATAAACTAAATAACCCTATTTATACTAGGTGAAAACTTCCTAAACAAGGATAAAAGGTAATAAAAGAGTTTTAAATAAAATTAAAAAAAATAATTTTAAATCAACTAGGAAACTAATACAAATCTTGCATAGTAGCTTAAGGACTTTATCATAAGGCCTTTCTGAAGTCCAATTGCTATGAAAGTTTAAGATGAAAGTTTAAGCACATATAAAACAAGGCCTCTTAAACCTTCATGTAAAATTTTAGTTCGATCCAATAGTTGGACTAAAAATTATATTTGTTAGCTAGCATAAAATCATGCATTAGAAAAAATAATCTTCTAGCTACCGAAATTAATTAGCTCGTAAATAGATGGATTAGGCCCCTCTTATGTATAGATTAAAATAACTAATATTTGATCATCACTTATTAAAGATGTAGCCTACATGAATTTCACTTTAGTCCAAATAATCTAAATATGCTTATTGAATGTAGCTTTGAGCGTCTTTGCTCTTGATTTTATAATTGGCTCAACTAGAATTTCTAATGAATTCTATGATATAGTTTTGACCGCATCAAAGAGAGTTGAGAGGATTGCCACTCATGGGTTCTTCTTCTCCTTTTTAATTATATTTTTATTTTTATTTTTATTCTCTTCTCTTTATATTTTTATTTCTTTAACAACGTTAATATCGATTCCATAAGAAAAGTTATTAAAAAATTAAAAATGAACATTGATTCGTCAAGAATATATATATTTTAATTTGATTTTTTTGAAAGGATGTTGACAGGAGAAAATTATGGAAAACTACAAAAAAGGCATGCAAATGACCGCACAGAAAACACATGCTCTCTTGTTTTCTTTTTCTTTTTGATTTTTTTGAATATTTGAAAAATATTTTGAAAAAAAAATCAAAATTTATACTATGAGATTGTATTGTAACTTTTCACAGAAGAAAAAAATGGAATGGTTTTTGAGAGATTGCAACATACCCGGCATATTGTGTGGGTGATTTAGCAGTGCTTTCCTCTCATAGGGTTTGGAATTATTTGTCAGGTCATTGTCAATTAATTTATCACCCTTCATCCTCTTTTTCTAGCTTATATGAACTTTATGCTGGCATCCTATATATCTCATCACTTAATTATGACAATAACCTCAACAAGATGAGATATGCAGAAGACATGAAATGAACTAAGATTCGAGGAGGAAAAACAGCAAAAGGAAAGTACATGATGAGCCTATATTTGGATCCATTTTTTTTATATATATAAAAAAAAACAGAATTCAAACAAGTTATTTTCATTTAAATTGATATACTTATATATAAAAAAGAAAAAGAAACTCACATAATTAAATGTTAATGTCAGCTACAATGAAGGAGTGGCGGGAAATAGACAATGATGACAGCAGAATTGATAGGTGGGTCGTGGCAGCGGTAACCAGAAACGAAAAGGACAATTATGGGTATGGCGTGTTGCTAATATCAGCCCCATTAATCCGTCTTTTCTTGATTAATACGACTTAACCACCTCTTGTGAATTAATTAATTATTAATTTATCCGATTAACATTCACTCTTTTATCAAAATATAAAATGTGTGTGTATAGAACCGTCTTAAATTTATTAATTCACACAACCAAAAAACAAATCAGTAAATATTTTGTTAGTAACATGACATCATTATATTTTATCAACAATTCCGTCAACAATGCCTTGTTAAATTATTAAAGATGATAATAATAAAATAATTTACTAAGATAATATATTTTACATGAATAAATTAGTTGATTCATATCAAGTTTCTCTATCTATCAAGTTAGAAAATATAAATTTTTAAGAATATTTATGTTGATATTAAGCGTTTGAATAATCATTTTTAAAATTAACACTTTCCACTGCTACATTTTTATTTGATTTTATTTGGATTTTTTATCAGCTTTTAAATAATGTTATAGTCTATTTCATAAAACTACATTATTGTATTTTTACTATACATGTGTGTGAAACAATTCATTTTTAGAAATTATCAATTTTTTACTTATGTATTATTTTATTTATTTTGTTTTAATTTTATTGAATTTTAAATAGCATTATATTCATTTCATAAAACTATGGTGGCACAGTTTTACATGTATAGGTGTGTCAAACAATTCATTTTTGGAAATCAATGACTTTTCGCTAAGTATTTATTTTATTTTATTTTTACCTCCTTCATAATAGTATTAGGTCTATTTCATGAAACTATTATTTTATGTTTTTACGTATTCGTGTGTATAAAAAATTGTTTTAAAAAATAGGTAGCTAGTTGCATTTTATTTATTTATTTTATTTTACTTCTACTTTTAATCACATCGAAATAGTGTTAGTATCATTTTATAAAATTGTGTTGTTGTCTTTTTACATATGCATGAGTGTGTAAATATTTATTTTTTAAAGAAGAATAAAAATTATGTCAATAAATCTCCTATTAAGGACGAACATTAAACTTTTCACGAATGGGCTAGTTAATAAGTCTCTTATTTTTAGGAATGAATATCGAGTCTTTTATGAATGACCCTCACTTGTACTAGTTTTTAGAGATTCTAAAATGAGGGGCTGGTTATGCTAAAAAAAAAAATCATTGTAAGACATCACACTTAAGATAAGCTACTTTGTGTTTGTTTTTAATAATAAAGATATTTATCTTGCATACTTGTTAAAAGTTTGCCTAAACTCATATATGTGTATTTGTTATTAAAGGTAAAAACCTATTAATATCTAAGGTAGTGATTTGAGACCTAGACCAAGCAATAAGGCTTAATCTTTATTTTTGGAATACAAGCATTATACTTGAACAAATGGTGATGGTTAAGTTTTAACTCATTTAATTTGATCATGTGCAAATGACCTTGAAAGGTACTACTTAGATGGGCCATTATTAGATCACATTGTCCCTGCCTATATCTACTCGCAAAGATAAGAAGAAATGTATCCCAAAACCCAATAATTATTGAAAGAATATTTGCACACATTATAAATTTAAAACAATAATATTTACAACCAGAGGTTTAAAGAGTATTTATATGATTTTTTGATATAAAAATCAAATGTTATTGCCTCAAAGGTGACTTAACTAGTAGGACAATGGTTTACTAGATAGCAGGAGAAATGAATCGAAAGGGAATTGGTGAGGATACCCTTGAACCCACAAGTCTAGAATCATTCATACAACTTAAAATGATATATTTTAAAAATAATTTAATGTATCAACAATAGATATTATCTTTCAACTTCTGAGACATAGGACGTGTTTAAAAATCTTACCATCATTGAGTTGAATCTTAGATAAAGAATATAATTATACATAACATTGAAAAATAAACATTATCCTAGAAAAATGATGGCCACTAGACTTAATGGTGTAAAAATAGAAAAATCATTCATAAAAATTACAAACTACAGAAAAAACAAATTAATCATTATTATTAACTACCACCTCAAGGGCTTACTAAAAGTTATTATATATATATACTCCCATATCATTCACATAAAGGAAAGTGAAAAAGTCACCTTTTATATATATATATATATATATATATAACCCTACCATTTATTTAATAAATTAAAAACTCATTGAAAAACCTTTATTCTGACGCATATTTTCACCACAAACAAGTATAAACACCCGCACATAGAGTTTCAACACTAAGGTCCAACCATTACACCTTCGATAAACTAAATCATCACAATCCTTCTAACTCCATCACAAGGTATTGATTTTCATCCTTATTCTACCTCATAATATAAATCCTCATAGGCTTCATACCCTTTTGGTTACCATACAATTGTATCAATTTCAGAACTTTAAATATGTAGATTTATGCATAGAAAACATTAACAAAAATGATTTAAACCATATTAAGGGTTGAAAATGTTCTCGACACTTTGGAGATCTATTAAAATAGAAGAGGCATGTGTTGTCCACATGGATCCTTATCAAGTAGTGATCATGATTAGTGGTGTCATTCACTACTTCTCTAGGTAAGACATCGAGCCATGAAAAAATTTAGCCATTTTCTTTCTTTCTCTCTTATTCTTGGTTTGGTGCTTTTAATTGTTTTAATGGTTATGGAGTGGCTGGCTAATGGATGACATGTGTTATGGTGGTTGACAGTTCAACTTAGTGCTACTGGGTTTGTTTTTATCAATGATGGTGAGGGAAATTGATGGTGGTGGTTGGTTTAAATAGAAGATATGATAATTTATCACTAAAGATGGGTTGTTGTTAGGTTTTTAGGTTGTTTAGCCAATATAAAGGAGGTTGCGATAATGGCTAGATTCTGATGGGAGCTAGGTAAAAAATGATGGGAGGAGAGAGACCCACACTTTTTCCACTCTCTCCCCCTACTAAAATTTATATTCTTTTTTATTCTTTTTTTTCTCTTATGAAATCTCTTTTTTTTAATTTCTTTTCTCCTTCCTTTGTTCTCTTTTCTAGTAAGTTTCTTTCTCTACTGTAGTCCTCAATTTATAGTGTTAAGAAACCTTATAAAATAGAGAATAAAACCAACTAATTAATACAAAATATTGGAAGATCTCTTATCTTTTTTAATAAGAATCTTAATATTAGAAATCTTGTGCAAGATTTTTTTTCCCTTATTGATTACAATGAGATTTATAATTGGTGATTCTCTAAATATTTTCATTAAAACTTTCCATGTAGTTTAACTACAATCTTTCCACATATATTTGAATCTCTACACTTTATGGAAGATGACCCCTCTTTATTTTTAAATCTTTGAATTTTTCTTATCTTATTTGATTTTATTTGTATTTCTAATTTGGTTTTTTAATCATTCCCATTTTTTTGATCTTTTAGTTACCTAAATATATAGCCAAGACTTTGATGTTTATTTTGGTCTTCATTTCCTTCTTTACTTATAATGTCTATAATATCCCACATCGGTGAGTGAAGGTTTGGTAGTTGGCCTTATTAGTAGTGCTGGTTGCTAACATGTTGTACACGTTTTGGAGCGTCAGACTTAGAAGTGGGTTCGCGTCACCAGGAACAAAACTGTGAGGGCGGTAAGACCCAAAGCGGACAATATACAGCATGTTGGGCCAGCCTGTTACATTTGGTATTAGAGCCGACCTCACTGGCTGTCCGATTGTGCCGATGAGGTCGTCGGGCTCCTTAAGAGGGGTGGATTGTAATATCCCACGTCGACAGGTGAGGGTTTGGTAGCTAACCTTATTAGTAGTGCTTGTTGCTAACATGTTGTACGCGTTTTGGGGCGCCGGGCTTAGAAGTAGGCTCGTGTCACCAGGAACAAACCGTGAGGGCGGTAAGGTCCAAAGCGGATAATATACAGCATGTTGGCCTAGGCTGTTACAATGTCACTCACTAATCTTTTTTCTTTTTTTAATTTTCAAGAATTCTTCACTTAAAAATATAAGTAAGGCTTATGAAAACGGTCAAACATCATGAAATGATCATAAATTGGCTAAATTGGATTAAAAAACAATTTAAAAAAAAATATATATTGAAAGTAGGGGTAAAAAATAGGTTAAGACATAAGTCATCACTTGGACATCTCTTTGGCATTCTCTATAACATGGGTGATGTGCTCTCATTTAGCCTTCCAATGCCTAATTATGAATGCTTTTGATTGAAGGTCCAAAAAGCAAGAATTGTAAAAAAAAAAAAAAAAGAAATACAATCAGTCTTCTACTTACCATTAGCAGCATTTGTTGGCTAATGAATAAACATTAGGACAAAGGACCTAAAAAACACTTCTCAATATTAGTAGACATTTACATTAAACAACTAAAGGTTTGAACATTGTCTACTTTATTGAGTCTTTAAAAGGTTGGATTATTCCTAAAAAAGACTAGCCCGAGCTTACACATTTGCCTCAATCCACTCAATTTTTAAAGGGTTGAAAGGCCACAAGCTTAAGCTTTCCAAAGCAATGATCAATGGTCCTCTACATTTGACAAATGGTTAATGCTAGGGACGGTGAGAGGAAAAGAGGATAAACCTTCACCATTGAATAAACATTAGAGAGCCATATTAAGTCTTATTCACTTGTTGATGCTATCATCCACTCTTGATTTTGCCTCACCATACTCCATCGTGTTCTCTAGTTAAAATCTTAACTAGGTTAAACATCTAAAACGTAAGAAAAACATACTCTAGCTACACTTAAAAAAGTACTTACATGTTTTTAACAATGTTAATAACTAATGAAAAAACTCCATTAAAAAGTCAAAAATAGAAAGAAACATGAACGTTTTGTAATTCCCATATGGCATCACTATGATGAATGGAAAAATCTTCAATATATGCCAACTCATTGGTTTCTTCAGCATGCATGTCCTTTGAAATTCCTGCTCAATAAATCATAGGAAAAGAAACCATGAAAATTCTCTTTCGTTTTGGTATTGATATTAAAAAAAAGTCTTTGTGCTCTTTAAAACACCAAAGATTTAGAAGGGCGTGGGCAACTGACTAGTTAAGAATTCATATTACCTTTTGAAAGCTTAAGGTAAGAAAGAGAGGCTTAGAATGAAACACATTAGTTGTTTTAAAACATAAAAGGTTGTGTCTCTCCTTTGATTTCCGAAAAGATAGGTAAGGTTCCTCTCATCCCAAGCCCAAACTAAGCAACTCAGCTCCTTTGATGACCCAATAGAGCCAACAAGCATGACCTAAAAATAAGGTCTTTTATATCCCTTAACCCATGGAAAATAGCTTAAATGTTATAAGAAAAATCTATTTAATCCAAATGGTCAGAAAAAGCTGGCTCGACATTAGAAATGAACACTTACTCCTATACCAATATGTTGCTCTAGCATATATAGGCCCACTTAGTAATGTTGGTCATGTTAAACATATTTTTATTGCAAAGAGCGATTGCTATGATAAAATCCTACCTTGAACAACACACCACCAGGTGAAGGAAACATTGAAGGATGAAATTGGAGAAAAATCTATTATGCAAAAGATTTAAAAATAACAATTAGAAGAATAAGGATACAAATTAAAATAAAAAATAAATTAGAGTGTAACTACAAATTTCAGATCGAAGGGTGACACCAAAAAGAAAAATAACTTTAACCAAATCACAAAGAAAAAATCAAAAGAATAAGGACTGAATTGAAAAACAATAATCTACCATAAATTTGGATTGAGGTATGAAATTGAAAACCAATATAAATTGTCCGAAAAGGTTAACAAAAAAATAAGAAGAATGAGGATAAAAAAAAAACATTGTAAATTTGGATTGAAGGATAAAGTTACATAATTTTTTATATCATGTAACTTGTTTTTTAGGAAATTGTGAACCCCGCCCGCTAACTTTGCTAGGAAGAAACCTTGGGATTCCTTGAATCTTATTTCAGGCATTTATAATCATTGTGAGTTATCAAGGCATCAATAATTTTATTTATTTTTAATTTTAAGAAGTATAATTTAATTAATCAAGTTTTATATTTGTTCCCTAAAAATTATTAGTTTGAGTTTCATAAACCTCAGAGGCTCTGAAAACTTATATGGTCGTTCACTTTAGGACCCGTGGGATTAGTCAAAGTACACGCAAGCTCATCCGAACACTCATATTAATTAAAAAAAAAAGATATCAAAGATTTTTTTTAGAATAAGATATCAATGATTACCTCTTAAATAAATATATCTCCAACTTGCTATTAAGTTCTTACAAAATGTAATTGAAAGTTGAGCATTAATATGTCGACATGCACGTGCACTCTGCCTGCATCACATAATAATCAAGATAATTAGGAGAGCTTAATTAATTACGTTAATGAAGCTTCCTTCAAGCTACCAAACCATGACAGTGCATCGACATCGACAAGCTTGCCCCACGATGGGGTTGTCGATGAAAGACCTAATAGCACGATTTGGACTTACGTTGATGTTTTGTTCCATTCCATTCATTTTATTTTCCCCCCCATCAACATTCCATATATATATATATATTCATTTCTTTTAAATTAAATTATTTTTCATGTGTCAACACTATATGATTAATTATTCTCTCAAGTCTCAAGCATTTAACATAATTTTATCGATGTTTATAAATATATAATATAGTAGACTAAATCTACCTAACTATTTTTATCATTAACACGCTAGTTAAAGCCTTTTTATATTTGATTCTTTTCTTGTCACGCACATCTTATCAATTGCAATTTAGTATTAATATATAGTTTCATATAATCTATGTCTACTGTACCTAAACGTTGGCTCCTGGCAAAATCTAACCGTACATCACATACGAAAAATATTAAAATATTTTGCAAAAGAACAGCAGAATATTCCTAACGATACAGCTTTAGATCTTTACAGAAGCACAGGTCCATGAACACCCCTCCCATAATTTCTTAACCAATTATTGGAGGAGAAGGGAAGAAGTGGGAGGAGTAGAATAAAATTAGAATTAGAAAAGCTTAGGCAGTGTAAAGTCGCCTGTAACAAAATTCACTATGGCCATAGACAGATCTTTCAATTCATCTCCACAGTGTAATTATCATTTTAATCTTCTAAACAAAATTAAATGCTTTTGTGTTGGAGGCATTTAATTCTTTTCACATGAGGACTGGTAGGATAATATAAGTTTCTTTTCTAATTTTTTAAACATAATAAAATAACTTAATTACCTTCTTAATAAAAAATTTTAAAGCTGGAACCCAAGGGTTTTAATATCTTTTTATTTTTTAAATACAAAAATGATAACCTTACCCTTTAAATAAAAAATAAATAAATCATGCATCCAAGGACCTCTTGTTTTTTTCACTCAGGAAATAAATCTTCGCCGATAGATCTTTCTTGTTTTTCTTTTTTTCCCCCTCCTTCCCTCAAAAGTACAGCTTGGTACTTTTTATTGTTGGTGTTTCAAATTTAGACGTTATTATTTGATTTCTATTATTTGTTCTTGGTTTTTTTATAAAAGTTTTATTTTTTTTTCAATTTTATCATTCAATCTCAATTTATCATATATTATTTTTTTAATTTCGTCCTTATTTTTTTTATTTCAATTTTTTTCTTGGCCCTTTTGTAATAGTTTTATTGGTTTAAATTTCATCATTCAATTCAAATTTATGGTATATTAAGTTTTATAATTTGGTCCTTATTCCTTTTATTTTCTTATCCTTTTGTTAAAATTATTTTCCTTTTCAATTTCACCCTTCAATAAAAAAATTATAGTTGTCCTCTAATTTATTTTTTATTTTAATTTTATCCACATTCTTTTAATTGCTACTTTTTTATTTAGAATCCTTATATGTGATTTTTTTTTCAATTTCATCCTTCAACATTTGATTTATTAAGGATTGAGATTCATGGATTTTTTATATATAGTGTTTCTGGTCTAATGACTTGGGTTACAGGTTTGAAAAGTTAACAAGGGTTAACATTCTTTTTTTGGCTTATTTTCTTTTTCAATTTCATCATTCGAGATTATTTTTTATTTTTAATTTTTTTGTGGTTTTTGGTGATTTCTTATCTATCAGATTATCCCGATCTCATGATCTAGGACGTGAGTTTGGCAGGTTAACTAAGGATTGCTCACCCCTGATCGCCCAGATACATGTCTATCATGCTAACTTTGGTTGACTTGCACCGATTTGTTTTTATCCATTCTTTACCTAATTTTTTCATTCCATATTTAATTGGTTAAAAATTAAATACTATCATTTTTTTTGTTCTTGAAAAAAGGGTTTTTTTCCCATGTTCTCCTGATCACTTTTTTTTTCCATTTATTATCATTGCTTTTATATATATATATATATATATATATATATATATAATAAAATGAACTAGTCGGAGCTATAACATGAGTCATTGAGTATTTTTTTTTTTAAAACAATCTTACAGCACCTCCACATTATTTTTAATAAAATTAGGGATAACTACAATAGAGTCCATAATCCATATAAATCGTGCTAGTCCCCTCTCAACACAATAGACCTTCCCTTAGATACTTGGTTGTCTCTTGATGATGTCTTCAAGCAGAAGAAAAAATGATCCATTCACATTAAAAAAAAAAAAAACCTAAAAGCCAATCTATGTTTTACATTACATTATTCATTGAAATAGTATAGTAATGTTTTTGTCCTTATTAATTCAACTATCAAAGCTTGCATTTAGAGGTGACATTGTCATTACTGATGATACTTCATGATTTTTTACAAGTCAATCTTTTTATAGTGTAATTCTAATTTCATAACCCAAACCTGATTTAAATTCAGTCTTTTACTAAAAGTTATTTATTTTTAAATTCATCATTTGACATTGATTTATTGAGGCTTGAGTATTGTTATTTATATCACAAGTAGCGGTTTGGTCAAGTTAACCCTGGTTGACTAAATATTTTTATGAAATTGATTTTTTTTTAATTTTATCATTTGGCATTAAATTATTAGCTCTTGATCTTTTAGATTTTTCTCTTTTTTTTGTGGGGTTATCTCGGGTGAGGGTCAGTCCAGTTAACTTGGGTTAACTGAGAGTTTATTTCAATGCCTTTTTTTATTTAAATTCAGCCTTTTTTGTTAGGTCTTTTTTTTAAATCTATTTTTTTTTTATTTTGATCTTATATATCGAGTGGCAGATTAGTCAAGTTAACCCAGATTGAATCGAGTGTTTTTCTTATACGTTACTTTTATAAAATTGAATTTTTTAGTTTCATCATTTGAGACTAGGTTAATAGGAGTTGAGCTTTATGATTTTTTTTTCAAAATTATTTTAGTGGGTTATGTCGATCTCATATCCTAGGTCACATGGTAGTCAAGTTAACATAGATTGAATTGGGTTATCATCATTTGAGCATCATTTCTTTACTTTTTTTAAAAAAAATTGACTTAGCTCACAGCGTAGTGCGGGCCACTTATCTAGTCTTAGCGATGATGACTTATAACTACTAGTGTGTAGCCATGCAACCCCTGTACTCCAAAAAAAAAATCACAAAAGCTAAAGATTATAGCGAGTAACAAATTTACAAATAATTTTTGAAAAAAATAATGTTTATTATATTACATTATAAAAGAACTCGAGTTAGTTTAACCATTCATATGAACAATGAACTAGGTTCATTTTTTTTTAATAATTTTATAACAACTTTATATTTTAGCTCAGTTGGTTGACACATATGTTGATGCTAAAAGGTCATAAGTTTAATTTTTGCTTGCAGAAATATTTTTTTTTTAGGCAACACCGACCTGTCGCCTACATATTTATTTTATAAAAAGAGAAGGGTTGACAATAGGCCTTTTTGGTGTTTTTTATTGGCCATTTGGGTTTTTTGTTTTTTTATGTTTTCTTTTTTCTTTTTCAATTCATCCTTTAATGTAAGGTTTTTATTTAATGTTATCCTTTAGTATTATGTTGATGGTAAATTTGTTTTTGTATTTTTTATCATAATAAAATAAAAATAAAATTAATTCTACATAGTGGATCCCTAACTTAGGTAGTTGGTTTAGTGGGTTAACTAGAGTTAGCCTAAATTGTTTCTTTTTTGTCCTTTGTACCTGCCTTATCGACGAGGTCACATCACAATAATTCTTATATGATTTAATTTAAGACTGGAGTTAAGTAAAGAATATGGTCTAGAGTTTTTAAATTTGAAATATTGTATCGACTTTAATGACAATGATGAAAAGTTTCCTACAATCTAGATATTAATTTGTTTTACATTCCAAAAAAAATTGATCTAGCCTGCATCGATAACACATGAAATAAACTAGAAATTTCCTAAAAAAATGTAAAATCTAATGGTGCTTCATTATTCATATTATATTATATAAATAGTGAAACTCTTGAATTCGTTTTAAAAAAATAAACTTTTTTTTCTTTTAATTAAATCATTTTCTAGCATAATTAGATGAAATTAGGTTTGAAATTATAGTAAAAAATATGAAATTAAAAGATAGATGACTGAATTATAAAACACATGGAAAACACATGGCTATTTCTACATTTATAAAAAAAAGTTTATGTTGGTTTAAAAATTTATTTTGTTTATTTTTCTCTCTATGAATTTTAAGGGGGTAGAGAAAGTTGTCGATTTCATGATTCTAACAACCAAAATGGCTAAGCTTTGTGTCAAATGATTCCATTCGAAAAGAGAAGTTTGATGGTGATGGTTTTTTTTCCGCCTTTTTCTTGTTGAAAAAGTAGATTGGGTTTTTTGAATTGGGAGACTTGTTTACTAAGGTTTTTAAGATGTTTCTTATGTGTTTTTATATCATAATAAATAAAAATCAAAATAGAATTTTAAGCTAAAAAACACCATAACACCATTTTGTAGCCACCTCTAGGTGGTTGCAATGTAGGTTAGCAGACAACGCGTCATTTGCACTTATATATATATATATATATATATATATATATATATATATATATATATAAAGGTTGATGAAATGTCTTCAACACCTTATTAAAGATAAATCAAATTAAATAAATAAACAAGAATAGGTGTGTGGGTGTGGCCTATAGACCCAAGCATGTTAGTCTTTTTCTGTATAGGTTAAGCACTTGATTTAACCCCTTCTTTCTTTCTTTCTTTTTTGTCTAAAAACATTGTTTAATATGATAATTCACCTAATCATTAAATTCAATATGGTTCTTAAATAATATAATAGGTTTTCATTAGAATATCAACTATTTTTTTTGCAATTATTATATACATAAGATGAAAAAAATTAATAGTAATAATAAATTTCTCATGAAATATTACAATTACATTACAAGAATTTTAAAGGTAGTGTGTGTGTACTCCTATGGAACATCCTTCTCCCACTCCTAGTTTTGCTTTCGATGTCTCTCTTGAATTCCAACAAGATCTTAATTCAATGTCAAACTTTTCAACTCTTTTAACACACATGCCATTATTTTATCCATTATTTTACTTAATCATTTAAAATCTAAAGTTAGTCATTTATCTTTCTTTTTTTGTAATTTGTTTTAATGTCCATATATTTAGTTCAGCATATATATTTTTTCATCCTACATTTTACCAATATGTCAATCTAGACATAACATATATAAAATCATCTTGAATACCAGTTCCTAAGTCCATTTATAAATATTACACTACCATTAAAACACTAGCATCCACACCACTTCACCAATTTTTATATTTTTATTTTTTCAAATTTAACCAACATAACCATGAATCAATAATTTATTTCACATAAGCCACAATTAAAATTAACTCATTTTCATCCTTACAATTTTAACAACTATAACACAAATTTTTAGACATTATACATCATATGAATCACCATCATGATTTATACCATTCACATTTACACAATCTTATTAATTCACACACTTTCCTTTTTCACTAAACAATCTTATTAATTCACACACTCCAGTAATTAGTCTCTCAAATCATATACATCACAACCACTCACTAATTAACACAATTTTGCATTTCTCTTTCAAGTTCATATAAACCCTAAAATTCAATTATTTAACGCTTTTTAGTTCTAGATGTTAATTGGTAAAATTGAATCATTTGCATGTGATTTTTATAACGCAACATTAATAAAATCAATCCAAATCAACATTAAAACAACAAGTTTATCAAATTTTTCGACCTTTCCTTCATTCAATACACATAGTCATCTTAGGTATACATTTAATGAATCATATAAAAACATCCAAAATCAATCTCAAACAATCCTAGCATCATTAAAACATTAAATCTTATACAATATTATCAAATTTCAAGAATCCCCAATATCATATACACGGTCAATCACAATAAAAATTAATTTCTCAAAATTAATTTTAATTTATCCATAATTATTTTTTATCATGACCTTTCCCATAACAAAACACCAAAGAATTAATTAAATATTTTTTCCCTACCAATGTACACAAACCCTAGAATCTTTAAAAATGAAGATTTTCTTCCCCTCCACCAAAAACATGAAAGAAATGAAATTAATTAAAGGTAAGTTTTGCCTGAGAATCTCCTCCTCTTTTAAATTTTAAGCTTTCTCTTTCTTTATCACTAACTTCCAACCTTTCTCTATCTCTCTAAATCTTTGATTTTGTCTTGTTCTCTTAGTAGAACTTCTAAGCATCACTCCCCCAAATTAAAATTTTGAGAGAACCATGAGAAAAATAAAGAAAAGATAGAAGAGTTTAAACTTTTCTTCTCTTCCATGACCAATGACCTTTCATTGATAAATGAGGGATATTTTTGCTTAATTACAACAATTTCACTGTTAATTGTCCTATTTGTTATTTTTTATCAGTTACCCTGCCATCGGTACTTTTTGTGTACTAATTTCTAATTTTATTTTGTCCAAGATTTCTAAGCTAATTTACTAGGGACTTTCATCTGTAATCATAATATTTTTTGCTCTTAATTTATTTTTTTGTTAAGAATTACACAATTTAATGTTGATTTATAAATTTTGGGTCGAGGGTTTACAAATTCACATTCAGTTTAAGTTTTTTTTACAAGTTTTTTCAATTGTAGCCTTCTATACCTATTTTTATGATTATTTTTTTAAAATGTTTTCAAGAAAGAAAAAATTGAAACAAAAAAGATCAAAAACAAAAAAGATCAAAGTGTAATACAAAGAGAAATCTCATGGTCAATCTCAAATTTTATAATAAAAGTTCTATTTATTACTTTCATTTTTTTTACTCTACAGTCCCTTTAATTTTTGCAATTTTAGTTTAGGTTTAAAAATTAATTTTCTTAACATTTCAGTCCCTGAGTTTGAGATATTAGAAAGAAAGTCACCTAAAAATGACAAATGAGAGATAAAGTTGGTGAATGGTAACTTTTCAGCGATGAAACTTACCGTTCTTGGTGTCAATGGGTTCCATTTAATAAGAAAAGTTCAATGGAGCTGTTTTTTCCTATAAAATATCTGAAAACATATATCAGATTCCATTTAGATTTTTTAATTTGGTTAATTTTTGTTTTGTTTTCTTGGTGGTGTTTTTGGGATTTGTAGGTGATTTATGGTGTTTTCAAGGTGTTTTAAGGTGAAAATTGGTTGAAATGGATTTTAAAGCCAAAAACCCCCCATCCAATTCTTGATCACTATAGCGATGCCTAGATTCTAGGAAGCAGCCTAATAGGCGACAAGTCACATACTATTGCAAACAACCTATTGCCCGCGTAATTAAAAAGAAGGAGTGTATAATCCACTCCTTAGGCAAAAAAAGAAGAAGAAGAGAAAATAACAAGAAGCATGCTTGAGCTTTTTTATTAAGGTTGGTCAAGTGGGCTTGACGCATTAGTACTTAAAACTCTCTTTTTTTTTTCTCTCTTTTCATTAATTGTTTATATTGAATTAGCTTTTTTTAAGTAGTGATTGATATTTTTTTATATTTTTTTTAGTTGAATGCTATTTCAAAGAGATTATTTTGATTTTTCCTATGAAAAGTAAAATAAAAAGGACAATCGGTGTAAAACATCTACATGTGTATTTATCTTTTATTTCTACTATGAAGATTACCTTCATGCTTTAATATTTAATTAGTGTTAATTTTTTTTAGTTCATAAATTTATTAATTTATTTTATAAAGTATAAATAACATTTTTTTATTTCTCAATTAAAAAATAAGAATTAGATTTCACAATTTATTTCGGTTTGTTTTCTATAAGGTTAACGCAATCTCAAACAAACATTATAGCATTTGATTGCTACTTGATTTTTTAATCGCTAATATTTATATCATATAATTAAATAAAAAAATGAGATTTAAAGTTGAAATTATTGTAGATTTTGTTGTGAATCTTAACCTCCATATAATTAATTAAAGGAGAGACCAATTGAGTTCTAAATATAATCATATATACAAACACCACATTTTTCTTCGTCTCTTAACCGATTGAGTTCACATGCATGATGATGTCTTAACAAACTCTAATTTCATTAGCCAAAAAAAATAAAAAAATAATAACTCCAATTTCGCACTTAAAAAAACAAAGGATGAAAAGGATTGTCCTCTATTGTCAAATTAGGCAACATTAGGGGAAAAATGAAAACAATAGGATTAACATATATGAATGTCCGATCACCTGAAACTTTTCCGTACACCAGAAAATTATTAGGCTTGATGAAGTTTATTATAGACTTAAAAATAGATGAAATAAAATATAAAATATAAAATAAAGAGGAGGACAAGAAATCATATTGAAGGGACCTAAGGATCTCATCAATAAGGATATTTTTTCCAACAAAATCTAGTGACTCCTTTGGTGGGACCCTTGTAAGATCTGCTGCACATTTTCATCTCTATATTTACCTACCAGTTCTGCCTTCCAGTCCCCCTCCTCCCCTCTCTTCTTCAATTCTTCGTAAAATATTTGTTCTCGTTGCAGTTTTCTTTTTCCCTCCCAACTTCTGCCATTTATTTTCTATTTTGAAGTAATCTTAATCTCCCAACTTTCCATTTAATTTTGATTTTCTTTAGCTTTTAGCCACAATATTGTAGATTTGTGATAACAGAAAAGAATTAATATTAAGTTGTCACAAGTACTGACAACTTCTGTGTACCCCTTGAACAATGAAGGAGAGTGGTCGAAAACTTGGTGCACTTTCACCATGCGCAGCATGCAAGCTTCTTAGGAGGAGATGTGCTCAAGACTGTGTGTTTGCTCCTTACTTTCCAGCTGACGAGCCTCAGAAGTTTGCCAGTGTGCACAAGGTCTTTGGTGCTAGCAATGTCAACAAAATGTTACAGGTTTAAATCCATGCACCCGATCTCTTTCCCCACCTTCTTTTTTTAATATATAAGCAAAATATTATGTAATGTATATATTGTTCGAACTCTTTCTAGTAAATCTTCTCTTTTTTCCCTTCTAATTCTTTTGGAGGGCCAAGCACGATCGGGAAGGGGATGATGATACCAGAATTTAGTGAAAATAGGGAGAAAATAAAATATAAAAACTATATTAAACTAATGAAACTTCAAATGTTATAAAATTTCAGGATTTTGCCCCCCCTAAAGTTTGAAAATTTTCAAAAATCTCAAAATTTATAAAATAAGCCCTAGCAATATATGAAGTCCCGTACCCGTTTTACAAAATCTGCCTCGTGTTTAGAGATTTACCATAGTACTATAGTTTACACACACACACACACACAAAAGTTAATTATCTGTAATTATTTGGGATATAAAGCATTCAAAAAGTAGAAAAGGTCTTCTCCCCTACATAATTTCTCCTTTAGTTCGGTTATAGTGGTTAGTTTCAGTTGGATAAAGACCCCACTACAGGTAGGATTCCAATTCCATATTCTATTTCAAAGTAGGGAACTGTTTACCATTTGATTCCTTAATTAGTACATAAAAGAGATTAAAGGATCACAATTTAATTAGCTTTTACCTTTTTCTTTTTTTTAAATTGCATATATATGTGAAATCTAGAGGATAAAGTAAAGGGCTTAATCTCCTCTTTATGACCACTAGCTAGTAATTAGCTTTTTGGATAAGTAAGGCTAAGCTTTTGTTCTTGGAATTCTCATTTTAACCAAAAAGAAAAAGGGTTGTCTATCTATCGATGCATTGGTAGAAACATTTTTTTTGTTTAGGAATCAATCGATCGAGACCCAAATTTTGTGGGAATGTTGTGCACCCTCAACTTTGGGAGTGTATACTCCACGCGATAGGGAAAGGGCCTTCAGTCCTGTGATGGCCACAAGAATTTGAGTAGAAACATAAGCTTGGCAATTTGACCTATCCGGAAATTAGCTACAAATTAATGGGTTATGCTTATAATTTGTGCAAATATTTGCAGGAATTACCTGAGCACCAACGAAGTGATGCAGTAAGTTCGATGGTGTATGAAGCAAATGCAAGGGTCCGTGACCCAGTTTATGGTTGTGTTGGTGCAATATCATCTTTGCAGAAACAAATTGATTCACTACAAACCCAGTTGGCACTTGCACAAGCTGAGGTAGTGCACATGAGAGTGCGGCAATTCACTTCTTCTTCCAATCCAGGAGCCATGGACATGGCAGTTGATCAGGTCACCATGGGAGAGTCTCTGTGGTCATGCTAGTTTTTACCTGGCATGCCTGCCTTCCCTTTATTGCTATATATATACTTGTTGACTATCATGGGCTAGCTTGCATTATTCTCAGAACTCTATCGTAGTCGTTTTTCTCTTTGCATCTTTATGCACATATCTACCCGATCATGGGATGTTGCTGCTAATGATCATTAACCATATTGTAAATACTTGGAAACATATAATCATAAGTTATCACTAGTCTAGTTGAATCTTGTACAGCAATCATTTGTCTTTTTACCTCATGTCTACTACCAGATTAATTATTGATCCTTTTTTTCTTCATGATTGGTGGTGTTTGGCAGTTTTATAAGTGGGGCAATGTTATATATCCATTGTGATTGAAATCTGAGACTTTAAAAAAACCTTGTTGGTATACGATTGAATTAATTATTGTTGTATAAAAAATAAATCAGTGATTATAATTGTTTAGTTTATATTGATGTCATTTTGAATTCAAAAATTTAAGCTGTTTGGTGAGATCCCAAAATATTATTTATATTATTCTCTAATACACTCTTTCAAGTGAAAGTTATTTGGACTTGAAACTTGCATAGACCTACTATCTTGTGCTTAATTTTTATCAAATAAATAGGGATAGTGAGATTCAAATTCATGACCACTTGGTTATCAAGGCTCTGATACAATGTAAAAGAACCATCTCAACCCAAAAACTTAAACTGTTAGGTGAGGTCCCAAGATATGATTTATATTATTCTCTAACAATACCAAACATGTATACAAACTTACAAATAGATATAAATAAGATACTAATATGCAAATTAAGAGCCTGTTTGGGAACGCGGTTTAAACCGTATTCCCTAAAAAATTGATTTTTTGTTTAAAATTAATTTTTTTAATGTTTTTAGATCGTTTTGATATGGTGATGCCAAAAATAATTTTAAAAAATATTATTTTAATATATTTTTAAATGAAAAACATTTTAAACTGCAACCATTATTACATTTCCAAACACCAGTAGGCATAAAAATATTAACTTAAACTTAAATAATGTAAAGTGATTACTTATTGAAGCTATTAAAATCTAATTAAGTTGAATATAAATTGTTATGAAGGTTTAATTCTTTGTAGTTAAGGTTTTATTGCTTTCTATTTGGTGTAAACATAATATATACAATTAGCATTCCAAGATTGTAGCGACATTACCTTGTTTAGAAGTATTTCTAAATAAAATTCATGAACTCAAAGAGATAATACTCAATATTTTTATATAAAAACTGAATTTAAACTCTAGAATGTGAGAAAAAACAGAATAAAACAAAACTTATAAAATAAAAAAAAAAAACTAAGTTGAAACTGAGGTGAAAGAAAGTAATAAAATTCTGCAAATTTGTTTTCAAAAACACTCCTTCAACCGTTTTATAAAAGATTTTAAAATCAAAATCGATATAAAAATAATTCTAATAATTACCATAATAAATTCCCTATATTATTAACCTTATTTTGATTGGGTCCCCCTATCATTTTGATTCTTCATGAGAATTTTGATTAATAAACCCAAAAAGGTAAGAACATCCTTGTATTCAAGTCTATTTATACCTTTGGGCCTTTGGCAGCATAGAACTGGATCATTGAAATGAGCCATATTTCTACGAATTAAATAGTTTAGAGAGTTGTTGCCTCAGATTAGGAGGCTCCATTTCCATGCCGTCCACCAATCCTGCCATTCAATTGGTGGGATTTTAAGAGATGCGGAGGCGATTAAGGAGGTGTTTTGCTGGCGGTGCAGCCAAATTTTATTATTATTATTTTTTATATTTTTAAATTATTTTAATATAACAATATTAAAAATATTTTTAAAAACTAAAAAAATATTATTTTAATTTATCTCTAAATAAAAATACTTTAAAAATAATACTATGTACTCTTTATACACCCTTAAACATGGTTTCAATAGTTTGCGGCTATATATTTCTTTTCTTAATGAACAAGATAAAATTGGTTTTTATTAATAAGGTAAAGCTATAGTTTTAAAACCTGGCTTGATTTGATAGATCAACTTAGAACTAGAATTGGGCTACATTTATAAAAAAATAGAGGTGGTTAAAAACCCGGTCGATCTGGCGAGTCGATCCAGTGACCCGGTTGACCCTGCAATACTTGGTCAAAAACCCAGTTGCAACCCGTTGATTATTTTTTTATTTTTTACAAAAATAATATTATTTTAATTTATAAATAAATAAAGTTGACTCGGTCAAAACCCATGAGGCCGGGTTTTTAAACACTGGGTAAAGCCATAAGCAGTCGGTGGTTCCATCACCGGTGCAGTACAAAATCCAAGACATATATAATAAGGCGTCTCCGCCGAAACAGAACCTTGAACACAAACAAAGCCTCCAGCCCATGAATTATAAAAGCAAACAAAAACATTTCCGACAAGAGCATCCTTCCAACATATTTTAAGGTATACTCGGATCAACTCAACTTACATACCAATTGAAATTAAGTTTTCTTCTTCTTCTTCTTCTAGATTTCAAGAGCAGTGTGGATTATCAAGCTATATTAATAGTTGGGTTTTCTTAGGAAGAGATGCAATATGTGATGGCTTACAAAAATAGAAATTTACAAGTCATCTAAGAATGGAATTTAACAAGACTTCTCCCTCCCTCTCTCTCTCTCTCCCCCTCTCTCTCTCTCTATGATTTTCCCCCTTTGATCGTGATGTTCCATCATCTTGTCAAATTTCTTCAAGACATTTTCTTAAGGATCTCATAAAGTTATGACTTTTTATCAATCAGGATCGATATCCATCATAATAAAATAGAGAAGGGGAAAACCCAATTGAATACATCTAGACCTCAAGCCATGAAGACGGTGGAAATTAATAATGAGTAGACGTTCATGTCAATGGTAGAAAAATGCTCTCATGACCTCCTTTTAGCTAGTATGAACATTTTTGCCCACTCATCATCAATGATATCGTTATAGTTGCTTCTTTTACCTTTGTGTAGTGCTCTCTGATCATTGACTTAGTTATTCATCAATGCTATAATTGCGACATCGATATGGGATCAGATATTAGAATCTACATGACTACAAAAGCATATATATACAGCGCCCATCTAGAGCCTTATCAGGAGCCTTATTTTTTACCCAATTATATATATATATATATATATATATATATATATTGATTAGACAATTAATTTTAGCTAACTAATCATAATATAATAAATTAATACAATAGCAATAATACAAGAAATGATCGAGCCCAGCTAGAATTATGTTTAATCATATTGTTTTAATAATACTTCCCTGCAAATGAAATGGAGAGAGGCACCGTAATAATTCAACTTTATTTGTAGAAACATAAACCAAAATAATGAGAGAGGTTTAGTGAGCACATGGGCAATATGATCGTATCAAAAGCAATAAATTGAAGATGGAGTTCCTTAATTTTAAGTAACCTCTTCATGAACAAGGTGAGAATCAATCTTCACCTGAGCATGGAAAAATAGATTGATTGATAAATAAATGACTTTTAAATTATCACAGTACTACAGAAAAGAGAGAAGGAGGAGATGTTTCAAATTCTGAACATGAAAGCTTGGCAGAGAAGGTCAACCAGTACATAGTTCCTTTGTGATCCTATGGGACCTGAGCACAAAACTATGGCAATTATGGCTTCTTATTTCTAATCTCTTTGCGCGTGGGGCATAAATGTAGGAAGATAAGCCTATTATCACCGACAAATCTAGCCGAAATGATCCTATGATTGATCTGGGTTCGGACTCGATAGCTGAAAGTTATCATTGTCATAAATTATACTTTTATACATGGCCTGAACCCACTTTAGCATATATCGTAGCTCTCCCTTCCCTTGGAAGGACGCTGAGCTCGAAATTCTCACATATAGGATTCATCATCTTTCTTAATAGTCATGTACCCAATGCCATTTTGCATTGACAAGGACTTGACTCTTGTTGCTAAATAGGTAGGCATGTCCAAATTTTGAGTGGGATGCATAATATCAATGCCTATATAGGAAAACTTTCCACCTTTTCACTTGAGTTCAAGAGCCTATATAGGAAAACATGGCTTCATTCAAGTTTCCATAGATTGAGATTTTTCCTGCGTGTATTGATCTTGCAACTACATTATGTTCTCGGGCCATTAAACTTCAAATATGGCTTAAAGTTTGAGTCATGATGATCAAAAACAAATCACGCCTCGTCAATCGTTATACCACGTCTTTTAGGCTTGCATTTGTTCTTTTCTTGCATTATGTCATGCGTCCATTCTAAAAATCTAATTTTATTTTATTTTTTATTATTAAACTAAATACTTTTAAAAATGCAATCGATTAAAATTTTAAAGTAAAAAATATATTTCTTCAGTCAGAACACCCTTTTCATTATTCATGCCATTTTTTTATGAAAAATGATTTTTTATTCATAGGAAAATTATTTGAATAAAAACTTAAAGCTTTTAAAATAAATGATTATAAAGATTCAAAATTCAGTAAAAAATATATGTTTCTCTAATCTAAACCCCACTTTTTTATTCATTTATTTTTTTTTATTATTTTAATGACAATTTTTTTATTATCAGAAATATGGTTTTTCAACTAAAAACTTATTATATTATGTAAAACAATTTTCAATAAAGAAACCAAAAACAATATCTTGATTATTTATATTGGATTGTTTGAAAAATAAAATAATCATTAATTTCAAAAAAATATAAAAAAAATTACAATAAAAAATAGATATTTTTGTCATTCATGAACGTTTTTAAAAAATAATTATATATTAGGTTCATAAATAATTATTTATAAAATAATTGTTAATATTCCCATAAAAAAATAATCTTATTTAAAAAAAAAGGCATAATCAGTTTTCATATATCATTTTAATAATTTTATTTAAAACAATTTTATTTTAAAATAAAATAATTAAAGATGTAAAAAACGTTTGGGGCCTAAAACAAGGTGGGATGGTGCAGTTACGCTCATGCACCTTGCTTATCAAAAAATTCTAGGCGAGCTTAAGCTAGAAAGCAAAGGCTCTCATATCTAGTTTTTTTTTTTTTTTCAACTCAGCTTAAATAATTATTTAAAAAAACTAGATGAGATGATATATCGTTTATTTATATAAATTACATGTTATTATTACAACAAATTCTAGCCACCTCTAAAGACTAGAAAATTGAGGTTCGGGTAATTTTGATTTAGATCGAATCTGTTTTCAATTCTTGAAACATTCTTTAATTGATAAAAAAAATCAAAATAAAAATAAATAAGAAAAAATCTTTGTAAAATCTAATCTTTTTTTTTTCTAGCATGATTAAAGAGAAAAACTTTCTTCCCTTTTCAAGACCAAACCATTAATATAAGATCAATTTTTTATGGCTGGAATATAATTGACTGAAATCTTTCACTCTCCTCTCTCAACATTCAGAAGTTGAAACATTATAAAAATAATGTATAGGATCGGATGTTAATATTAAAAACAACAAAGACTAAATATATAAAATGAAAAATTGAGGGAAAATATTGTAAAAAATGAAAAATTGAAAGATCATATTTCAATTTAGTGTGCCTAGATTTTTCACTATAAATGTACTATAGCAATCCACCTTTTTTTAGTTTATTTTGTTACATCTCATTGTTTTCACTAATTACTTGCATTTCTAATCTTGTTCAATTATGTTTTTTTATCCTTTTTTTTATTTAAGTATGGCCTTTTTCTTAGCATAGCCAATAAAAAATATTTCTATTACTCATAAAGTAGCTAACGGTATCTATTTGAATAGTATATATATAACTTCTTTTTTTTTTTTCTTATGTGCATTTCAATAGTTAAAAAACCAATTATATTTTAACATATTTGATATAAAATTATTTTCACAACTCGATATAATCTGATTGACTTGAAGAGTCTAAAAATAACCTAGACGATTCTTATTCAATCTAATATTAAATGATAAAATTAAAAAAAATCAATTAAAAAAATAAAAAAAAAACTCAAATCAACTTAGGTGAACTCTCCAAACTCATGACAAAGGTTATGAGGCCAAAATAATATCCTAAAAAGCAACAAAAAAACATAGATTTTTAAAAATAAAAATATAAACTAGTGGGAAAAAGAGATTATTGCAATGAATAGTGTTTTAGTATTTTTTTTTGCAAGAAATATAGGAATAACATTTTTGTAAGAGAAATGATAAAATAACATTTTGTTTAGCACTTTTTGAGGGAGCACATAAAATAAGCATTGAAGAGCTAATATATACACACGCACACACACACTCTTCATTAAGTATTTTATTTATTTGTTTATTAAAAAATAGGTTTTAGGAGTAACTAATAAGATGTTACTAATTACTATCCAAACACCATAAAATATTTTATTTTGAAATAATAAGATTTTATTAAAATATTGTTTTTTTAATTATTAAAATTAAAAATTAATTTAATTTAAATTTTTTTTTATAATGATTAATGAGTCATATCAAAAGATATCAATACCCTTAAAAGCTAGTATTAATTTTTTCAAAGTGGAGAAATAAAATCGTTACGATATTATTCCAATGGATAATATTTCTAAGTTACAACAACAGTATTCTCCCAAGATCAATTAACTTCTTTTAACATTGTCGTGACTATTTCTAAGACTAAGTTAGATACCAGAATGTGAATCCTACCCCGAAACCCTAATGTCCCTATATATGATTACAAGTCTATAATCAAATTCTATATGAATGTATGTGAAATGGGGTCCCTTTATGACAATGATAAATTGAGGATGTTTCAAGACAATCACTTCTAGGTAACTGCTTTCTTACGATTGTAAGAATGCTTGCTTCCGACACCCATTTGCCTTTTGGGGCTCTCTATTCAAGCTCCTTAATAATAATGTAAACATAGAAGCTGAAAAGGCACTATTTTCCAATGCTTATTTGTTATGCTCATGCTGACTTGTATATGAAATGCAAGTGTGAGACTGCCTAAATACTAACCATTTCTTGTACAAAAATTTGAAAAGATTAGAGCTTCATTTCTTGTCAGTATAGTTTGACTAGACGCGCCTTGGATTCCGTAAATGTCCTGAAGTCATCCTTCATCTCCCCATTTGATTAGCCTTGGTTGATATGAGTTGTAACTATATATATATATATATATATATATATATATATATATATATATATATATATATATTATAGATTTAACTATTGCTATTACATCATGAAATAAATAATACTTTATATAAAATATTTTTTATTGTTCAATTAAACTATCTACAATTTCATCACGGATGAAATACATCAGACAATACTACAGCTTTCTTGGTTTCTTAAGCGCGCAAGAATTTCAGGTTAAATATAATCAGGAACAAAATTGGGATTGCGATCAAATTCTACAAATACTACGTCATCAAGCGATCTCCGTCTAATTTATGTAGTGTCATTAAATAATGTTAAACACTAATTTTTTGAATAAAATACAATTAAAAAAATATATTTTTATTTTACTGGGTTGGACCCAGTTCAATGCATTTTATGCTTTGTACTGGATCCGGTTCGGCCGGAATAGTGGAGCATGCCTCCACTGTTTACTGAATAGTGTAGCATGGTTGAACTTCTCATCCGTGTAAGAAGCAGCACCTTGCTGCTTTCCTTCTCCCTGCATTTCGCATGCAATTTACTGTGGGACTCATGAATAGTAAATTTTTTTTTTTCCTTAACCAAACATATTGCATCTGCGTTTTAAGTAAAATGCAGATGCAACCACCTAAACAAACGCTTTCTAAATTGAAATATTATAAGACATGAATTAGAAGAAAATTAAAACATTTCTAGATTGATTCGAGGTACTCCAGGCCTCCAAGGATTAATTCAACAAGAATTCAAGCTCACTCCAAAAACTACTTTCTTATCCTTAAATAATTGAAATTAAGGATTAGAAAATAGATTTAAATTTTGAATTGAATTAATTTGAATTTTAAACTAGGAATTAGGATTGATTGGATCTTTGTTTGTATTGTCATTTTTTATAGGTTGTTTAGTTACATGTCAATTCCTGATGGCTTGTTGTTTCTTGAACATCTATTTATTTGAATTTATTAGTGGTGCAATCTCAACCGTCTAAACATCTCTTCCACTTCCTTTTTTGAGATTTCAATTCCTTATATGTAGAGTTTTTCCATTTTTTAATCTTTACTTTCAGTCAAAATTGCCCAGGAATTTTATATTACGTAAATTTATTCAAACTAAAATGAAGAACAAACTAGTTAGTATGATTTAATCAAGTCACATTTAATAGTTAAACTATCTCGAATATATTTTCTTTGATAATTTTAAATAATGTTCATGTAATTACTAGTTATTACCTTTTTTTATTACTCAATAATAAAAAATTTATTTGATCAATTTACCCTAAACTAAGATTTATTATCTATTATGTTAAATATACTTTGTTTTTCTATTTTTTTGGTAAAATAGTTCTATAACTAGCTTAATAACCCAACCAGCTAGTACAACTTAGTTTTTTTGAGTCAGTATATAAAACTTCTGGACGAAAAATTATAAATTGACTAGTTTTATGTAAAACAAAAAGAAACAAATTTGTAACTCCTGATTGGGTTATTAAAAAATTCTGAAAATTTGCATGGAGCCTTTTAATATGATTCCTTACTTGAGTTAAAATTTCAGAATTTTTAGAGAAATTAAAAAATTTGACAAAAAATCACAATTTGACTAGTTTTATGTTATGAGATGTAATTTTAAATCCGACCATTAGATTGAGCTGAAATTTTATGAGGAACCTTAAAATATATTGAATAAAATCTGGTTAAACTCTTAGGATGAACGGAGCTCGGTATCGCTATCAAAGAATAAGGACCGTCAAATGGAAGCAAAAAGACTCATTAAGGGTAAAATAGTAATTTGTCATTAAAAATAAAACAAGGCAACCCCTTTTCTGTTATGAACTGTCGACTGGGCAGTAACAAACGTGGAAAGAAAAAAGAAAGAAAATAAGAGAAGAACGTGAGAAGTTAAGAGAAAAACAAGAAAAAGTGAGAGAGAGCTTTGAAACTTGTAAGATTGAAAGGCTTAGAACATTAAATTAAGAAAGAATCAAGTGAAGGAAGATATAAGAAAGGTGAGGAGGGCTTGCCATAATAGGAGGAGAAGAAAAGTTGGGATAACTTAGATTGGTAAGTATGAAAAGTTTAGATTCTTACTCGAATGAAGTGTTTTTGGGTTTATTTGAGTAAGTTATCAAACAATGACAATTAAATTTGATTTAATTTCTCATAATCTTGATTTTTTTTAAAATTAGGGTTCTTATAAGAATTTGGGGATTTTGAGAAAAATAGTAAACATGATATAATTGAGGTAGAATAGTATAGAAATAGTGAATGTAAATAGTAATTAAGAAAGAAATTGAATAATGTTGAAGAAAAGAACTTGTAATTAAGGATGACGAAATATAAGAATGAGGTTTTGATTGTTTTATGTTTGAGAAATGATGTTCTTTATCTTAGTTGAAGTATTCAAAATATAAATAAGTGAAGAAATATCATAAGAATGTGAAAAGAAAGAATAACTAATGATAGGAAAAGTTCATGGGAGAATTCTTTAAGTGAATTAAAAGAAGAAAATTGATTAAAACTATATGTTGAAAATGAGGTGACAAATGAATGAAAATTTTGGTGTAAACCCCAATTAAATAAAAGATATTACGTGCTTCAAATTTAGGCACGTAGGAGAAATGATAATGGATTAATAATGTAGTGCAATTTGATTGATTCAAGAGTTGTACCCGGAGCAAGGTATCAGACAAGAGGAGCCGGGCCATCACGAGCAGACGGTAAGTGATTCATCACTTTCTATTAAAATTCAAAGTTTCATTATTAGTTATGAGTTATTTATGACATGTTGATATGAAAGAAGTAGATGAAGAAATTGGTGGTATTATAATTGAATTACCGGTTAGTTGGTATGAATTACCGGTTAGTATAAATTACCGGTTAGTATAGAAGTACCAGTTGGTTAGTATGGAATTACCGATTGGTTAGTAGGAATTATCGGTTGGTATGGAATTACCGGTTAGTTAATATAGAATTACCGGTTGGTTAGTATGAATTACCGGTTAGTATAGAAGTACCGGTTAGTTAGTATAGAATTACTGGTTGGTATGGAATTACCGGGTATATTGGCTATTGATAGAGAATAGCCGGATGTTGGGTAATTCGTATGGAATTACCGGTTGTATTGGCTATTGATGGAGAATAGCTGGAAGTTGAGTAATTCGTATGGGTTTAGCGGGTATATTGGCTATTGATAGAGAATAACCAGATGTTGGGTAATTCGTATGGAATTACCGGTTTGATAGTTGGCTATTTAAGAGGGTTAGCCGGGTTTGAGGTAAATTTTGTGAATTATCAAATTAAAAATTAGGCAATGAGTGTTGGTCATAAAGGTCTTACAAGTATAGGATTAATAAATTATGAATGAGTTATTAAGGTTGATATATAGTAAATTGGTGATGAAAGATAATTTAATATAATTTTGAAGACTTGTGATATAATAGCTTCATCATCTTTAATGTGTTATCTTCCTTATTACTTATTAATGTTATGTATACAGGTTTTTCACGAGGTGATGCGGAGCTTTAAATATTGGCTTTGTGATTTAATCTGTTTATTTTGTAGAATGTAATATATTTGCTTTATATGTAGTTTGTATTATATATAGATTATAATATATGTATTCTGAATATGTTTTGCTTTTGATACTTATACATTTAAAATGTATGAGTAAGGAACTAATATTATTAAACTATTCATAAAGAAAATTAGTAATTATAATCTTGCATGTGTAGAAGATGAATGCATGTTAATATAATAATTAGTTCAATATGAATCTTTTGAGTTTATAATTGTTTGTAGTTAATGTGTTATTTGTTGATGATGTAAGGTTGAGAAAAAACAATGAAGTATAGTTATGTGAAATATTATTTGATGAGATGGGATATGATCCAGGATGGTTGAATCAAAGTGAAAGTTTTGAGTATTGTGATTGAATGAAGTGTAGTCGATAACTTGGTAACATCATAAAACAAAGGAAACTCTGCCGAATTTTTTTTAAAAAAATCTCATAATCTTAGACATACTATTCAATACTTGACATTAGTAAAGAAATGTTTGAGATTTCATAACATTATAATTTGAGGGTGTTACACAGTATATAATTGGTCTTTTCTAATAACTAAACTAGTTCATCTTTGATAATTGATTCTCCTAGTAGGTTAAATAGTATATTGTAGCTAGAAAACTTAGTCCTTTAGTGCAACATAATATTTGGGGAAAATAAATAAATAAAAGGCAAATATTATCTTCTAAACAAGTGTAAGAGAGTAATATAAAGCTATTTTGAGACTTAATTTAACAGTTTGAGTTTTTGTTTTTTGTTGTTGAAATGATTTTTTGATGTAGAATTAGAGTCTTGAGATAAAATGATTACAAGTTTAAAACCCACCATCTTTATTCTCTTTTCTAGTTAAAATTAAGATTAAATATAACATAGTATAGCGATGGGTATGTGTAAGTTTCTAGTTCAAAAGGATTTTACTAACGAAAATGTATTAAAGAGTATAATATAATTTTGAAATCTCATCTAACAACTTAAGTTTTTAATTTGAGATAATGTTTTTTATTTTAAATTCAAAATTACATGCAGAGAGTTTTTCAAAATTTGTGAAAGTTTACCGATAGATAAAAGTTGATGGTTATTTAGGAAACGAAAAAAATTTGATGAAATGGATGGTATAATTTTAGCTTGGTATCGAATTAAAAGGGAATACAAGCGCGCGCACATATAATGAAATCGTTGAAACTTTATAGAGATATTGGACTTTTCATAACTAATTTTAGGTTTAAGTGCTTTCCTGAAAAAAAAAAAAAGTTTTTTATGTAATTACGTACCTTCTAATAATTAAGTTAGTGGATTAGAGAGGAGAAAATAAGAAGAAAGAAAAATATGAGATGAGTAAGAAAAATGATTCGGTGTGATGGTGAAAAAGTTATTATGAGTTAATTATTGTGGGGATATTTAAACACATGTTCATCTAATATCACATGACTTACTTGACGATGAGAGGAGTAATGGTAGCTAACCTAATTAACAAGAGGACACGGAGCAATGATAATTCTCCCAACAATTAGTGAGTCTAGTGATTATTCATATGTTTTCCTCACCAATAAAAACAATACAAACCTGCATGCAACCAATAAAAATATTTTTGTGTGCCTGTGATTACAAACTGCTAGCTTGTTTATTTAGGGGTATTTTTGTTTATTCAGGCTCATGTCTGACCATATGGAATTGGCCGACCGGCTAGGTTTTTTTTTTTTTTTTTTTTTGCCAATCAATATATGTAAAGAAATTAAGGCAAGATAATTTGGTTAATTTAGGCCTTGGTCCAGGTTTCTCGTCAAATAGTTTAGTGTTGGAGAATTAAGAAATTACTTGCGGCGTTCAGCACTGCATTTGTCATGAGTTTTTATGTAAAGCCTGAAGCTAAGAGAATATTTGACTTCAAAGAGAATAGGTAAAAGAATGGCCCTACATTTACTGGCCTTTAAAATGACAAGACCTGTAAAATATTCCAAGCTCCCTCTCCCTCTCTGTGTTTGTGTTTTATTAAAGGAAACTACTAGAAGATCAAGCAAATAAAGCACAAGAATCAAGCAGATGTACAATAGATAAAAAAAACAGCCAAAGAAGCATACATAATACTAATATTTAAGCCCTTTTAAGCACCGCAGAGTGCAATGCTTGCTTCATCGATCATTATAATTTTGTGTATGCTTCTTCATCTGAAAAAAGTTGTTCTAACTCACTTTTAGGACCTGAAAAAAGTACTTATTCTTTAAGTCGTAATAGTTCCTCAGGTGTTGTTCCTTTTGGAAGATAAACTATATCGCCCACAACACACATTTCTCTTCCCAATCGATCTAAACCTTGTTTTCCACTAAACCAGTTGCAATTATGGCTTCAAGTTTCTTTGATAGTAGCTAGGTCCACAATCATATATTTAATCCAGCCATTATATATAGAAAATGAGTACTAATTAATGTAATCAAATTAATTAACCCTTTGATACTTGGCTAGGCAAGCTAAAAACACCAAGACGACACCTTTGATATCCTCATTTACAACATTAATTGCAAAAGTGTCTTATCACCACTATGCTTTCATGTCCTTGTTGATGGAATATTAAGAGAGACTGTCATGGTGATAGTGTAGTACTATGAACTTCCTTTTCAAATCCAACCGAAGAAGTTTCACAACCGAAAACAACCCACCATGAAAGTGATGTTGTGCTATAATAAATCAAACACTAGCTTGGTTAGAAAGTACTTTTGCAAGTAAAAAAAACACATGCCAGTCATCTCCAAGCATTCCTACATTAATCAGTTGTCCATATTACAAGTCATCCCGCAATATACGGTGGCACATACACAAGACTTGCCAAAGCCTCTTGCAGCCATTGTTCATCGTCATCATCATCGTTCTTGATCTGCAAATTAAGCACACAATAACTCTTAGATTCATAAAATTTTAATCTTGACAACTTGTATATATGAATTTCCTTCTTCTTCTCTTTTTGTGACAGGAGAAAAACTCGAACTCATCAAAACCTTTAAGAAAAACGAGGAGGGTAGTTGAACTAAGATTAAGGTGTGTTAATTGATTGGCTTTAGAGATAAAGAAAACAATGATGATAAAATATAAGAACCCACAAAAAAAAAAACAAAATTACTATACCTGGACTGCATTGCTAGTGCAATATGTTTCTTTTCCATGACGGAGATAAGGAATACTATCATCATCCTTCTTAACCTCAGTTTCTTCTTCAAATATTTCATTGTTCCTAGCAAATCTCCCGCGAACGCGAACTCTGCGGTCAGCTAGGGTTTTTCGGCAAGCATACTGTAATATTGTTGCGGGAATCATATACAGGTTAAATTCACATCTTCTAAATATAGGATTAAATATGAAATGGTTTAACTGAAACTTAATTACCTTGATGGTCTTGTTAAAGTTCCTTTGGTTTCTCTTCTTCAAATACCTTGAAATTCTGTCTTTCCTCTCTTCCACCGTGTACCGGCCAACCTTGGCCATATCGGTGCTTTCTTTGGCTGTTATTAGGTTGTATTCCAGCCTCTGAAGGAAAATTAACAAATCATGAGCACCAAAATGAAATCTATATATATGCTTGGAAATTGAGAAGTAGAAAAATCTCTCTGAAAATTCTATATATCATCATGCAGAGGAGTCTTACAAAAAATGTGCGTGGCCAATTTTCTTCAGCAGCAGGACAGATCACAGGCGTAAAATTTGGCGAAAAACCATCACAATCCTCCCCATATTCACACACATCCGATATTTGAAATCCGCAACTAAAATTCTCAATTTTGGCAATGCCACCATTAGACCCCATTTTATAATCCATCCATGTGGGCACAACCATATCAGAAATCCCAAATATTTCAGGCATTGAATTCGTTGCTGGAATCGGCGACATGATCTCAGATTCCCCTTGAAAAATATCAAGGGCACCACAATTTTTATGATCATAAAACGTTGGAAAGCTATGATCTTGATGATCACCCAACTTTGCTCCACCACTAGGACTAGAAATTGCACCACTTGACATATTTGTGCTAGAAAATGAACCGGTTCTAGCATATCTATGATCTTGATCCATTACAGATGAAATCTCTGAAAATTCATCTGGAGAAAAGTGATAATCAGAATGGAAATGAGGAATGGAAGCCATTAAAGAGAGGAAATGGAACTGGTTTGTGGGGTTTAGCTTCTGTTTTTTTTTTTTTTTTTTTTTTTGCCTTGTGTGTCACTAAACCAATAAGGCTACAACATATATAGGATATAGCAATGTGGACTGTGAACTGGCTTTAGGCAACTTGTTCTGCCCGGAACTGTCCGGGTAGGACGTAGGACACAGGACATGGCATGATAAGACACAATTAGGAAACAAGGCTAGCTGCCAACTAAACTGACACTGTGTAATTAGCTAGTTGTACTGTTTTATTAAGCTGTAAACGCATAAATTTAGCAACTTCGGTACTTTTTTGTGAATTTATCCTTCACCACTTGTTTTTTTTTTTTTTTATAAGTGTAATTCTCTACAAGAAAGAAAACTAAACAAATGTAAGGAGCATTCCCTAAGAATTATAAAAACTAATTACCAAGTCCAAACTATCTTAACCAACAGAAAAACAAACAAAAGCTAAAGAAAGTTAAAAAAAATCAAACAAATAGATAGCCAAAACAACAGTTAGGATATCAATCTAGCAGATATATGAAAAACCTTAAATTAATCGACTGGTTGTTCAAACAGGACCCTAGAAACAGATATGTTACCAAAGGTGAGTAAATTAAATGTATAATTGAATTAACCAAATAAAATATAAAATTAATTGAAAAAACCTAACCAAGTTATCAAATAAAAAAAACAATTAGAAATTAACAAAAACAATTCAGTTCAGTTTTGGTTATAAATTTGAGAAACTGAGAAAATTAAATCGAACCAAAATTAAGTATTTTAACATAGAAAAACAATTCAAGTCCATTACTTCAAAGCTTCTCAAAAAACACAATTAAAAAACCCATGGTCTAATTCAATTTTTTTAAATAGAAATCAAAATGGACTAAATTTTTTAAAATAAAAAACCAAAATAATCTGAAGTCCATTACATCAAAACCTCTAAAAAAAACCCCAATTGGAGGACTCAAATACTAATTTGGTTTTATAAATAGAAAATTAAATTGAATCAAACTATCCATTTTGAACTGATATTTCAGTTCGATTGGAATTTTTATCCATACTAAACTAAACCAATTGATGCTCACCCTTATATATCACCACATGTACAAGAGGAAATTTTATGTTTTTATTTTTTTCTGGCTAAAACTAGTCTTACCAGCAAATCACAGGGCTTGTGGGGTTTTTTTTTTTTTTTATACCTCCTAAAATATCATAATTCATTTTGATAATCCAAGAGGACCAATCAATTATACAATTTAAGTTCGGATTCAAAACCATTATATATATATATGTGTGTGTGTGTGTGTGGTTATTACATGTGGTATTTTGTTTAACTTCTTAAATAATGGATCAACATATTTTTAAAATTTTACTTTTTAGCCTAAGTGCAAATATAAAAGGACCAAAAATAGGGTGATAATTCAATGTACCTAGGCTTGGTGGAATGCCAAGTTTAGATAATATGGGTCTAGCTTGCTTCTAAGCCCAATATTCTTAAGTTCAGCTATGAGCTTAAGAAACATTTCAAATGCAGACGAAATTAACCATACATTAGGATGCTACTGGCTTGAACCCAACCTGTAATACCGAAAAACTTCCCTCGCAAACCCTTAGAGAGGGAAGTTATACCCTAACTCGTACATGCATATTAGGGTAGTATTTTCAAAGTACTCCTAGGCGAAGGCCAAGGTTAGTTGACTAATTCTTTCATTCCTGGAAGGAAATTTAGCAACATAATCTCTTAGTTGTTGATCATTTACAAAGGCCTCCTTATATATGCTTAAGGTGTTAGATGCATTATCCTCAAGGGCTTGAGGTAGCCTTTCTTTCCCCCAGGGTTCCTTAGAGGCAATAGAGGAATATGAACTTCTCCGATGTTAAAAACTACCTTTCCCCTTCTAGAGATAGATGCTGGAGTTCCATCCTTTCTAGTTTTAAGGTCTAGTCTAATAGACCCTTGTCCCCTACTACTTCCACCAATTTCTAGTTGGAACCTAAATTCACCACCTGAGAAATTTTGGCGTATATGTGTGATTACCTATTGTCCAAACACTCAAAACTTTATTCCTGAGCATATTAGATTTTAAAACATCATTAATTAGCATTGTTTGTGGAGAACTAATAAAAAAAGCCATCAATTGTTCTTTTAAGACTGGTTTTTGACATTCTTAATCGCTATCAATGGTAAACAATCAAGATATCCTTGGTATGGAATGCATCACAGACATTGTTATAGTTGTTGGCATATCAACCCCATCAAAGATCAAAGTTTCAATAATTCATCAACCAAGTGCAAGCCATTACTCAAGTCGGGATGGCAACTTAGAGGCAATATTAGACCTAGTCATCCCAGCAAGTCTTGGCACATGATGTATCACCCTCAATCTTAACTTCTCAACCCTAAGTTTTCCCCTCTACCATAAGATAATTGTATTATTTAGAAAAGTCTGGATGAAATGACATGAAGAGTTTTTTGCCCTGACAATCTCCTAGTCTTGTTAAAGGTTATTTTTGTTGACGTGAAGCTTTCTTAATAAGTGGTCATTCTAAACATGATCCCTTTAGCCATGACAGGATAGAGTTAGCTATATTTTTTGTCGTTCCATGCTAGAATTCTCCAAAGCCTATTAAACAAGAATATGGGAGAGATTTGGCAGATAGATACATACAAGATGAGCTCTACAGTCCTCATGAGAAAAAGGGATCACTTTTATCTAAATGAGTCTTACACACCCTCATCCCTAAGGAGTGTATCTCTACAAAAATGACTTTAGACATCAACGATGGTTTGACAAATTTATGAGAACATGTCCAAAATATATATAGTAACATGGATTTAATCATCTAAGACGGTGATATTATATGCAAGATCCTCCCTACAACTTTCAAGTGGTCAGCACGAGCCTTGTATAGCAACCCAAAGCTAAGATCTATCATGGGTTTTAATGACCTCTGTGTTAAACTTGTGTCATGATTTAGAACTAGTATACACGCCAAGAGGAGCTCTATAAAACTCTTTGACATTACTTAATCAGGAGGAAAATCCACCAAAGTATATTTAAAGAGGTTCAAAATGCTCAAGGTGAAGGAATTGACTGAGTTGATAGCCTCAAAAGCTTTAATAAATGGAGTGGGGGAATGTTCTTTATGGAACGACTTATATGCCCTAGCAAACAGAAGCCTCTTAAAGGTGAAGCAGGTCATGCAAAATCATATACAGTTAGAAAAACTAATATGTTGAAACATGGGCCTCCATATTTCTACTAAAAGTTTCAAGATAAGAAACCTTTCAAATAGAATCGCTCCCCCAAACGAAGAGAATAATTCCAAGAAAGGTGAAAAAAGATCAGTTAGAAAGCACATACAATACCCTAATAGGAGCTATACAACTCCCTTGAATTCCACCCTCGCAAAAGTCATTACAACCATAAAAAAAAGATCTTGATCAATATTTACCCCTTATGGTATCGGCTCCACACACACACACTTCTAAAAAGTTTTGTTTGTTCCACAAGGATAAAAAGCATGATATGAAAGATCACCTCACGCTAAATAAAGAGATTGAGAGGTTGATGGCCAAGGGTTATCTGAAGTAGCTTGTTAAGAGGCATGCCCAAATGGAATGAGACATAGAAAAATCCAATCAACTTATTCAAGTTCTGCCTATGATCAATATGATTTTAAGAGGGACCTCATTAAAGGAAGATGCTTTTAGTGGAAAATAATTATGGAATATAAGTAAAGGCTTATGAATAGGACGTGTAGCATGAACCAATCAGTTTCACTTCAAAGATGGAGAGTGGGTGATTTACACCTATTAAGATACACTAGTAATTTCAACAATTCTAGCCAATTATGGAGTCCATAAGTGTTGGTGGATGATAGGAGCTCAGTGAACATCCTTTCCAGAGAGGTGATGTCCTATATGAGGATATATTCCTTAACAGTCACTCTTGTAAAAACTTTTTAGGTTGGGATTAAGGGTTAGAAGTGTTAGTGAAGGGCAACTTAGAGATCCCTGATCATGTTTGGACTCTCCAATAAAACTTTATGGTGATAAATATGGCTTTGGCCTACAACACCATAACAAGAATGCCTCTCTTGCATAAGATCAATGCAATCATTTGCACCTGATGTTTAGTTTTGAAATTCCCTACTTCAAAAGAGGTGGCTATTATAAGAGAAACCTAAGAGGCCTCTAGGTATTGTGTCTCTATATGTCTGAAAGGAAAAAGGTCTTTGGTTCTAGACCATTTAAGGTCCTTAAAGGAAGGGTGAAGATCATAATTAAGGCCACAAAGTAGCTGAAAGAAGTGATTGAGAGGAAGAGGAGGGAGTCATCACCAAGATAGGCTCAACCTTAGAACAAACTCAATAACAATTACTGATAGATTCCCTCATCACCTTTAATTTTGATTTTGTTTCCACCAATTCAAACATGTCAGGGATCAATCCAAGCATATCTACTTACAAACATCAAGTTAATCCAACTTTCTCTCTTATCCAATAGAATAAGAGAAAATTTAGAGAGTAAAGGTAACAGACAAAACTATAGAAGTGGATAAATTATTAATTGCTAGTTTTATTTGTAAGGTCATGTATCTGGGCTAGCTAGCTAATATGGTCATGGTAAGAAAAATGAAAAATGGATTATATATGTGGATTTCACCAACCTAAACAAGCATGTTCAAATAATAGCTTTGAGCTTCTTCCTTAGCAGCATGGAGCACATCCCTATGAATATCTTTAGATGCCCTCATCTTAATTATCCCTTGCTTCAGAGCATCTATTTCATTTTAAGTAAGATGAATCTCCTTTTTAGTGGAGCCTAACTAAAGGAGAACACCTCTCATATTGTCATCCAGCTATGTATAAGATACCTTGAGGTCCCTCAGCTCATCCTCCACTATAGCCTTTTCATCCCTTAGCCTTTGAAGGGCATCTGGTTTATCTTGTTATTGGAAATAGCCTCTCTCATTTAGATCCTTTTAGCAGTCTAGCACCCCTTAGAATAGGTGTATATCATGAAAGTCTATCATGGATAAACAATTGTTAGAAATAATAGTCATAAAACTAAAATAATGAGGTCAGACAAGAGAGTTTCTTACATTGAAAGTTATTTGTTCAGTTAAGGTTAGAAAGTGGTTGTAACTCTCATAAAAAATCATGAAGATGTCTGAAGAAATGGTCAGAACCCTTTTCAGGTGCTTCACCACTTCTAGATAAGTCTTGCACACCTTCATTTCTAAAAAAGTATATCTTCATAAAAATAACTTTAGACAACTAAGAAGTTTCACAGATCCATGAGAACATGTCCAAAATATACATAGCAACCTGGATTTAA
>Ga0325403_1000128_pt1 | contig 41630 bp, 33 predicted proteins | sample PopdelMetagenome_19_FD_205665 | JGI IMG/M metagenome (GOLD analysis project Ga0325403, IMG submission 205665) | Populus deltoides microbial communities from Bellville, Georgia, United States - Xylem-PdKOR-R4 | ecosystem: Host-associated > Plants > Phyllosphere > Stem > Wood/Secondary xylem... | reverse complement strand
CTCTATGTTTTTATATATAAAAAAAAATACAAAAAAAAATATATATATATATATATATATATATATATATATATATATATATATATATATATATATATAGCAATCAAAAGTTGGAGGACCAAATTTGATATAATAAGCAAATAATATGATATTTTTAAATTTTTCACAATTTTCAGAAAGTGTTTTCTATCCAAAATAAAAGAAGATAGAAACATAAAAATCCTCTAAATCAGGTTTTGAAACATAGAAACAAACAATATCTTAACCAGGTTTCGGGGCTGGTTACCTAAGAGATTTATTAGTAAAAATCCTCTAAAAGGAGCTACCAAAAGCTTCATGAGAGAATGGGCAGCCTTGCTAAGCATCAGGCACCGGAATCTTGTCAAAGTATTATGTGCATGTGCTGGCGTTGATCTTCAAGGTAATGATTTCAAAACTCTTGTTTATGAGTTCATGATCAATGGAAGTCTAGAATAATCGTTGCATCCAATCCATACATTGGACCTGGAAGTGCATCAGCCAAAAAATCTTAAACTCATTCAGAGGTTAAACATTGCAATTGATGTGGCTAATGCGCTCAACTATTTGCACAACCAATGCAAAATGCCTATTGTTCATTGTGATCTTAAGCCAAGTAATGTTCTTCTCGATGGAGATATGACTACTCATGTTGGGGACTTTGGATTGTTGAAGTTCCTTTCTGAAGCATCCTGTCAGTCATCTTGAGTCAGACAAGCTCTGTTGGATTAAAAGGCAGTAAGGCACCGTCGGCTATGCAGCTCCTGGTAACATACAACTCTAGAGGGATACATATTCCATTATTTACAAGTTTTCTCTAGCATTGTATCTCCAAGGTCATAAACAACTCTGATTAATTAACCATTCAAACAAACTGACTGCAGAGTATGGCATCGGAAGCGAGGTGTCAACTTTCGGGGATGTATACAGCTATGCCATCCTACTGCTGGAGATGATTACTGGAAAGAGACCTACTGATAGCATGTTTAGAGATGGACTAGAACTTCACAGTTGTGTTAAAATGGCCTTACCTGACCGTGTAGTTGATGTCGCGGACCCGAAACTTCTGACAGAAGTTGATCAGGGAAAAGGCACGGATCAAATTGTGGAGTGTTTGATTTCGATCAGCAAGATAGGAGTGTTTTGCTCAGAAAAGTTTCCTAAAGAGAGAATGGACATTAGCAATGTTGTAGCTGAATTGAATCGAGCAAAGGCCAATTTTCTTGGAAGGCGTGGACTGCTATCCTACGAGAAGGTTCTTGCCCTGTAGTGTCCAGACGACTTCAAAGTGAATGTAAGACATGAGGAACGGAGTCTAAATATTGTAACTTGCTTATTTGCATCAGCACGAGTCCTAGCTAGCTACTAGTCAGAAGTGTCCCTGAAAGAGAGCACGAAACCTGTGTAAGTGCCTGTTTTGTTCAAATAACCTGTAATGTAATTAAGTGTTATGCAAAAATTAAGCACTCTTCTTTTACATGTCGACTTTGACCTAACCTTTTTGTTTTGTTTTTGCTCTATTATGATGATTGAAGATAACACAACATTGCCCTGCTTTAATATTTATCTATTCATGCAAAAATAAACCTTGTAATATGGATGCAAGAGATTTTCCCTAAATTTGGATGAAGCTAAAATTTTGCTAGGAGATCGTAGAAGCACTATTTCCTATAAGCTTAAATTTTCATAGCCATCTAAAAGCAATCAAAACCCATAAACAGGGAAAAAGCCAAACTAGACAACATAACTGAACTTCCACCAGCAACAAAATTCACTAAAAGAAGCAATTTGGTCATTGTGTAGTCTCAACTGAACTGAATGCATAACCTGAGCAGGTACATCAAGCGGGAATGAACTCACATCATTGAAGATTCTGGCATTCCTTTCTCTCCCAACAAAATAAACAACTCCAAGCCAAGCTAGTCTCAAAATAATAGAAGGAAAGCACTTTTTTCTGCAGACTTTTCTTGGCATGATCAAATTCATCAGCCCAATCCCCCACAGACTTCTGAATTCTGCAACAACTGAAGAATAGAACCCCATACACTTTTCAGAAATCATTTTTATTATTATTTTTTCATTTTGTTAATATAATTTTTCAGAAAATATAGTAAAAATAAAAATAAATAAAAAGAATAAAAGAGTAAAAAATTGGGTCATGACATTAGTTTTCAACCAAAACTCATTTTAATAAAAATCATGATTTTTAAGTGAAAATTAAAGTGATTAGATGCTAGATTATTATTTCTTGTATGATTTCCAACAGATATGTGCTTTTGTTTCGACCGAAACTAATCTGATTTGAAACCCATATTGCTAGGTTTTATTCTTGGGGTTCTTAATCTTTTTGTGATTTTGATCCATTTTGTTCATGAAATTTTAAGTTTTTGTGTGTTGTTTTGGTTTTAGTTTTTGTTTTTTGGCTTTGATTTGTTTTTGGTTAGAAATTTTTTTTATTATTATTTTAAATTCTTTGAAAAAGAAATTGAAAATGGTGTAAATACATCAACATATTTTTGTTGGTTTTTTTTTTTTTTTTGCAAGTTTTGTATTTTTTTCAAATATTTTTAAAAAATTAGATAGCAATAAACTGGATGAACAATCAATCTTTTAGATCATGGAGATTTCATGTACTCTTCATTCTTGCTTCTCGGTGCTCTACTCAGCTGGGTTCTATATCTAATTTTCAGGTTTTAAGAGAGGTAAACCATATAGCTGACAACCTTGTTAAACAAAGAGTGAATAAAATATATGAGTTTCAGGCTTGGATTTGAAACTGGTATGGATACTCTCCATATTTTGCTTCTTTTAAGTTATTGTTTATGGCTGTGGTGCAATATGTTATGGAAATATCAATTTCAGGGGATGGAAATTGGAAGGCCTAGATATGTTTGTTTTTATTTTACAATCTTGTGATTTCTATGGTTCATATTGGCTTGGTTTTTTTTTTTTTTTGTGTTTTTGTGTTTATTGGGTGTTTAATGTGTTTTTTAGCTTTGGTTTTGTTTGTGGTTTATTTTCGGGTCAAACCAAGATTTTTGGTTCGGTTCATGGTGGAACCAAAAATTTCAGATCAACTCAGTTGGGTACAAACAAATTTAGATCAAAGGGTTTATACCCTGTTTGATTTGCTATTTTTTAGGGTCTTAAGAGTGTTTTTGACAAATAACCCTTAAGCCTATTTAGGGTAGTTTTATTATTAAAAAAATAGTTTTTTTTTCCAAACAAAGCCTAAAAAATAATAAAAAAATATTTACAATATGACCAAAAATCCTAAATTTTTTTGAGCATAGTTTTCAAAGAAAATTTAAAATATTTTGACTTATTTAAAAAAATATTAAATGAATTTTACAACAAGTTTATAAAATTTCAAAGGATTTGGCCTATATTTAACAAATATTTAAAAATTATTTTTGGTAAAGAAATATTATTCACTTTTAATATAAGGATAAGAAACCTAAAAGGGATGAATATTCAAGATATTATTAGGTATAATAAATATTATTCACTTTTAATATAAGGATAAAATACCTAAAATGGATTAACATTTATAATATTATCAGGGATAATAATTTTATTACTCACTTTAATATAAGAATAAAAAACCTGTGTATGGTTAATATTCAAAATATTATTATGAATAATACAACTCATTCACTTCTAATATAAAGATAAAATTTGCAAGGAGTTTTATCTAAAATATTATTTGGAATGACGCGGTAGCAAAATTCTAGTTTTCCCCTAAAAGAAGCCTCAACAATAATTGAGGGTATTTCACTTTCACAAACCAAGTTCTTGATCTAGAAAATTAGATTTTGTTCATCATAGCAGACCCATCATCGTTAAGTCGGTAGAAATGGACGTCATAAGATCATAGCAAACAAATACAAAATAATTCAACTTATCTTAAGTAAGGCGTACTAGGGATGCTACTATCTTACCTTTACGCAATGAGTCTTTTGCCTAGAATCTCTAAAAAACCAGTTAGGGTTCTTAGTATTTATAATAATAGGTAGCGACTCCTCAACCAAACCAAAGATCATTGCAAAAGACACCGCTTAAGAATTGTTGTTGCGATGCATCTCCCCTCCTAGAAGGGTACGCCACTCTTATCTCAAGCCCTTAACATTTACTTCTAACAATAAAGATCCTCCCAGAAAGTGTGTTGATCTGTTGACTTCTTTCATGAGGATTATTATTGTTAGGTGTTGATTATTTCCATGAGACCTCATTGTCAAGGAAAAAATCAATGTAAATAATATTGATTATTTTCTAATAAAAAAAAGAAAGAGATCAAGGAATTGAGCAACTTTAGGTAATCAAAAAATCATTTCAATCTTTTAATCAAAGGAGATGATCAAATATATTTTCTATAATTTATTTTATTTTATTTTCTTATGTGTCTTGTTATATGGCTAATTATATAAACTCTACATGAGTTGAGCATAAGACATGTATCAAATTATTGAATAATAACATCCAATTCTATTCTAATTATTTTCTTGGTATCAGAGTAGGAAGATCATATATTACTCTAAATATTAACTTTTGCTTTTTTTATGGACACCTTTATGTCCTCTGTTCGATCACTTTAAAGCACTTTGTTTTCAATTATGTTCATTGTCTACCAAAAATTTTATTTACTATACATTTTCAATGATAAATTAACTCATGATAAGGAGAAATCTCAAGATAATATAGATGACCAAATGACACTCAAAGAATAATAAAAAGAAATGAAGGTGTAAGATGACAAAGTCCAATAAAAAAATTGAGATCCTACATTAAGAGAAAGACATACCAAAAAAATACAAAAGAGTCTTAGTGAAAATTGATAAGTTCTTGCATGAGATAAGGTGGTGCAAAAGAGACCATCCATACAAAAGAAAAAAAAAAAGAGTTCCTCTTAAAGAAAGGGTTGGAAAATGGCTAAGGAGCAATGATAAGAAAAAGACATCAATTAAAAAGTAAACCAAAATAGAATGATCACTTGAAAAATCAAATCTTAAAAAGAAATGTTTGGCTAAAGAAATATGACAACAATCATAAGAGAAGAAAAATGACTAAGAATAACCATGTTTAGAAAAATATAATTGTTGAAGATAAGAAAGTGAGGCTACAATGATAAAAGAAGGGTGTATGTCAAACTCATGAAAAATAAAATTATCATAAATTTGAGGGAGTGTATTAAGAAAATAGTCAAGGTAAACATTATTGATTATTTCCTAATCAATAAAAGGAAGAGATTAATGAATTGAACAACCTTAGACAATGAGGAAATTATTTCAATTATCTAATAAAAGAAGATGATGACATATATTTTTATAATTAGTTTTATTTTATTTTTTTATGTCTTGTTATATAGCTATATAAACTCTACTAATATGTTTTAAACTTCTTATCTAATTAATGATAAAAAGAAATCTAAGGATAATTTGGGTATACAGTCTTTCGGTTAGTGTAGAGAGCTAGCAAGTTTGGAAGTAGGGTGGTACTAAAGACGGAGAGCGGTAGGTAGGTTGTGTGATAATGATTTCCAAGGATGGGATATATATTCAATGGGTAGACTTCAATTTCCCCGATGAGAAAACAATGTTGTCTTTTCAACTTGGAATATTGCATGCATCTGCAGTAGTTTATATAAATGAGTGTTAGAAATTTGAAACATCAACAATATTTCAGACCGATGACACGTTACAAGGTTTGAAATGACAATGAAAGAAGCGCATACACAAACACAAATATTTAATGAAATACACGATGGTTGGAAAAACGTATGAAGATTTCATGTGTTGCCTTAAATCAAAGGTATGGATCTTAAGAAAGAAACAGAACTGAAAATGAAAAAAAATGATTGAAACAAAATTAGTATAAAACGCTAATGAGTCCTGTCAATTGTCATATCAGACGAAAAGTATGGTTTTGTGTGGACTTTATTTTGCACAATGAGAAAATTCAACGTCTTCTTTTTTAGGGGAAAAAACTGGGAAACATCTTCTCAACTTGGAATATTGCACCTGCAAGTGGTTAACGTAAAATGAGTGTTTGAAATTTGAAACTTGAAGCATCCTTGGGGTCGTTTTTCAACCACCTCCTCCCATTTGGACAACTTTGAGTTTCTTTTTGGTTTTTTTTTCTTCCTCAATCCATTCTTCCCAACCCAATAACTTCAGACATGCATTTCACTATATATAGAGGGAAGCTCTACACTCCTGCGTCCCTTAATACATCATATTAAGGGGTAATACTATGGAGATGGATTTAATTAGTCCAGGACAAATTTATGGACAAAATTTCTGTCATGGTGGAGTGTCTTTTAGTGTGTTCCAAACTCAGTTGATGAGTTGTTGTTTCAATGGCCAACAATGATCAATGGCAAGTTTAAGAGAAAGTCATGGCAACTACTCTCATATAGTATTGCTTGGAGTATCTGATTAACCATAAATAATTTTGTTTTCAATAATATACAACTAGATCTGCATGGATCAGTCATGCTTCTCTTTAACCCTCCACTGGTTGTCTGCATGGTGAAGAGCATTTCAGTAATGATCTTTAAATAGGTGCAGATAGCATTCCTATATAGACAAATTAATAGCAAAAGACAGATGATTGTTAGTGTCGTGATATTGGAATAACTTTTACAGACTTTTTCCTTAGGATTATACTTTTCTATGTTTTCTTTCTATTAATGATATTATTTTGTAAAAACTATTATTTTTTTTCCTTGGCCATTTTCTAAATGGCTAACATGATATTAATAATACAATTGATTATTATATAAAAAAAATTATTCTAGTAAACAATCATGTGCTCTTGTAAATAAATTTTTTGAATGGCCACCAAAGAGTTATTGGTGTGTTTGGGAACATGTTGCAAACCACCTTTCAAAAATTTTTTTTTTTTTATGTTTTAAGATTATTTTGACATACTGATTTCAAAAATAATTTTTTAAAAATAAAAAAATTTTATTTTAATGCATTTTCTCGTTACCACAATTCCAATCAAACTAATATTTTCATAAAGTAACTTCAAATTTCTTATGCCAGGTAAAATATTATCCTAGTTATTGTGTGTCAAAATATTAATTCAATTCAAGAATTTACATGTTAAAATATTATTTTAACCCAAAAATTTAAACTTTCACTTAAATAAAAATAAAGCATCTAAGAATGGTTTTATAGTAAACCGCTAACATTGAGATGTGTTCCCTATCACAATTGAAGCCAGCTCAAACACATTTATTACTCTCGCTAGTGTATGCGGTGCCAATAATGGTTGCACGTTATAGAGTACTAGGGGCTGGATAATTTTTATTTTTTAGGCTGATTTTCATTTGCTTTGGTTCTTTTTATGGTAAAATTCGGCTCTCCTCTTTCGTGGCCTATGCTGCTTATTTGTGGTCGGAAGTTAGGGACTTGATTTTGGTGATGAACACGTTGCAAATTTGCAAGCAGGTTATAAAGGTCGCAGAGAACAAGATGGGAAAAATGCAACATATACTTAGAGTAAATTGATTTGTACATATTGTGTTTGATATGTAGATTTAAGGCATTTTGATTTTACAAAATTCAGAAATCATTGGTAACATATACTTCTTTTTAAGTACTTACCTATGAAAGTTGAATTTTCCGAGACACTTTAATTGGGGGGGGGGGGTATTTAATGGATAAATTAAAAATGAAATAAATATTCATAATTCACTAATCACAGAATTATGTTGTCAAATTTAATGATTTGTATTAGTTAGTCCATGATATTTGATGGTGAACTAGGTTAGAATTAAATTTTAAGAATAGTTCTAGTGTTAAAAGAAGTTCACTCTCTCCTTAACCTTTTTTAGTGTGAGCAAAGAGTCGATATCTAAATAAATTTATTCTTCTAAATACACTAAGTTAATTTTTTTTCTAAGCTAGTAGAGTAAATAAGACTTCAGAAGCACCTTTAACAATGTTGTTACCCCCTTTTTAATTAGGGCCCCACATAAACAAAATTAATATTGTCATAGTTGTATCTACACCTCAACTTGTAAAAAGTGAAAAATAAATAAACATTACTATAAAATTATCTATTCAAATTTTAATAATGTTCTCCCTCAATTACTAAAACAACCCATAAAACTAGCTAGTTATAGATATATATATAAAGTGGTATGTGAAGAAACTTTAGAAAGAGAATCACACTGACAAAAGAAAGCAAGGTGAAGAAGGAGTAGAAATACCAACAGCTAGGGAAAATAACAAGCCACAAAAACAAGAAACATTACCAAACTACGTAACCAAAACCAGAAATGCTTAACATGCCTCAAACCATGGATAAAAAAGCGACACGCTATGTAGCCATGCCTTCGAAGCTACTATATCATCTGATAAGATCAAACCACACCCTCTCCTCCCGCATCAAATCATGGAGCACTAGGTATCGGCCCGGGTACACCGCTTGTGCAACGCTCATAATCGCATTCAAGTACTATTGGAGACCTCGCAATCACTATTGGGTTGGAACATGATAAAAGAACAATGATAACAAGGAGTATTATTATCATGTATCGGTTATTTCCTCGAGACCCCATTTATGAAATGAAAAGGAAAGAGCTGGAACTTCTTTAGAGAATGTATATAAAAAACTTGGTATGTGAGTAGAGAGCTAGCTAGTTTGCAAGACTAGTGGTAAAGATGGTGAGGGTAGCTAGGTGGTGTGATATATATACACACACACAAAAAAAAAATGAAATATGTCCCTTCATTTTCATGGATTCACATCATTGCGGGGTCTAGCTTACTTTTCCACCATAGGTTTGCTCATTGAGGGGTCTAGCTTACTTTTCCACCATATAATCCTCTTATCAAAAGCCCTTAACATTTACAAAATAATCATCCAACTATAATTAAGATTAAAAATATTACATAAATATAAAATAAAAATTAAAAACCTAGATAATACTAGTTAATAATGAAAGTAATCAAGTCTGATGTTATATATATATATATGTTTCAATTAATATCCTAGATATTTATATTTAATCTTATAAATTAAATATTTATGACATATTTATAAAAGATATTTATATTAAATATCTTAAATATTTTTTAAGATACTTATTTTAAAAAAATTTATATAATCAGAGTTTTTTTTTTTTTTTTTTACAGTGAAGGCTTATTAGAGCTTATCTCTCTCAACTTTATCTCTTTACATGATATAAATCTAAAAACACACCAATATAATATAAAACTTAAATAAAACATAAAAAAATATTTAAATTTAAAGAATAATTATTCTCACTGTTATATGAAAAAACATTATATTAACTTGAATTATTCATAGTAATTTTTTTATAGGTTTCACTGAGCCCATCAAATTCCCGGCATCATCAAAGTACTGCAATTATTACAGAGTACATAAAAAAGCAACTGCATAATTAAATTAAATAAAATTAACTAAACCTACAAAATCTTGACAAATAAATAAAGATTACAATTAAAATAATCAAACCACAAATCATGAGATTTGCCTCCCGCATTACTATCTGTGTAGAAAACGTCTACAAGAGGCTGTCCCTTCATTTTCATGTAAGCTCATTAACATTTTTTTTGTGAACAGTACAATCAAATAACTGAAGTGTGGTTTTTAAAAATATTTTTTATTTAAAAATATATTAAAATAATATTTTTTATTTTTAAAAAATTATTTTTAATATCAATACATTAAAATAATCTAAAAATATTAAAAACAATTAATTTAAAACAAAAAAAATTAATTTTTTTAAAATATTTTTCAATAACAAAAACAAATCAACAGTCCAACTTACTTTTCCACTAAATGTTTGCTCATGAACCAGTACAACACACAAATTAGTCCCCTCCATTGTCATACTTCGAACGAGACAAAACATCGGCGCAGACAACTTTGAATATTGCATGCATATATGCAAGTGGTTGATGTAACATAAGTGTTGGAAATTTGATGCATTAAAAGGATTATATTCCAAGACAAGGTTGCAAAATATAATAGAAACTCAGATAATAAACTTAAATCATAATATCATAAAATTATAAGAAAAATGTTTTAACTAATTATATATTGATAATTCCAGTTAAGTAGTAAATAATAATATATTACAATTAAAATAAAAATAAAATAAATAATAGAAAAATCCAAACCCCTTAAAATATATATGCTATCTAAATCATTTTTAAAATCATGACTCTCTATTTCAACATCATTAAAATTTTCTTAATCTAGAAAGGGGTCGCGTCGTCTCCGTTAGTTTGGGAAAGAACCAGAGGAAACGGGGAGCGACCTTTGTGTCTTTATATGGGGTCTCTCTGGTTTGTTTTCCCAAGGCCAAAAGGGGGTAAAGGTGGCGGCTTGTGTGTAGATCAGTTTAGATCAGGTTTTTTTCTTTTGTTTTCCCAAAAAATTTCTCCGCCCCAAAATGTTCACCCCCCCCCCCTCTTTTTTTCATCTTAGCCTAGTATTTATAGGAGAAGTGTTGCTAGGTTTCCAAACTGGTCCCTCAATTTTTTTTTTCTTTTTTTTTAAATTTTGATTTTTTTGATTTTTTTTATTTTTAAAAGCGAGCAATATCAACATCAACTAAACAAGAAAAATTAGTGATTGTAAAATTAATGCGTTAAAAGTTGAACATGTTTAAAATACCTTTGAAAATTAAAATTCTTTTGAGATGAAATTGAAAATGCTAAAAATGATGTAAATATATCAAAATGCATTTTTTTTGGGGTTTTCCTTGTTTTTTTTTTGCTATTTTTGGTTTTTTCTAAAAAATTATCAAAAACATGGGTAAAAAATTGGGTAGCAACAAGCGTATCAAAATGATCTAAAAACATAAAAAAAATATTAATTTGAAGCATAGAAAAAAATAAAAGAAATTCAATTTTTTTCAAAAGAGCTTTTGAAACGCAAAAACAAACAAGGCCATGTGAAGACCACCGTAACTTTTGGACTCACCAACTATCTTTTATCATCTATCTTAACTAAATCTTCCTCTCTCACTACTGCTTTATTCACATCCATCCCTGCCTCTATGATTTCTTAACGAGTGAATGACATGTGAGCAATCCCATTACAAACCCAGAACTGGTATAGAAAAGACTCTTGTAACATATAAAAAACTTAGATACTTCCCAATTATGCCTAAATTGCAGAGGTTATTCATCTCACTAAAGACTGCTGAACACATGATATGACACTAATCATATGATGCAGTTGATGGAGTGATGATGCATCCTTCAGGCGGTGAAGCATGAAAATACTTTAACAATATGCATCCTCAATTTTCAGTTGAATCAAGGAACATGCATCTTGGGTTGTGTACAAACATATTCAACCCTTTTGGGTCATGTGTTGTTCCTTATTCTTGTTTGCTAGTTATACTTACGGTTTATAACTTGCTACCAAAGATGTGTGTGAGGCCGGAGTTCATGTTTTTATCTACGATATCATACTCGGTCCTAACAGTCCGGGCCGGAATATAGATGTTTGTCTTTGGTCGTTGATTAATGAGTTGATGCAGTTGTGGTCCTCTAAAGTTCTAACTTATGATGTATCAAGAAAACATAATTTTCTTACAAGAGAAGCTTTGATGTGGACTATCAATGATTTTCCAGCTTATGGAATAGTTTCTTGTTGGAGCACGTATGGAAAACTAACATGTTCATACTGCATGGAAAACAACAAAGCATTCATGCTAACAAACGGGGGTAAAACGTCTTTTTTTTTATTGCCACCGACGTTTCTTAGTAACAGATCACATGTATAGAAAGAATAGAAATGATTTTTTTGTTAGCAAAGTTGAAAAGGATGTTGCACCCCCACGTCTTTCTGGTGAAGAATTACATGACGTGGTGTTAGAGTATGGTGACATTGTGTTTGGTTTCCAGTCTTGTAAACAGAAGTTTTCTGATTTTGGTTTGAGCCACAACTAGGTACAGCGAAGTATTTTCTAGGAGCTTCCTTATTAGAAGACCAATCTTCTCCACCATAACCTTCATGTCATGCACATAAAAAAGAATGTGTTTAAAAACATTTTCAACACGGTCATGGACGTGAAAGGAAAAACAAAAGACAACTTTAAGGCTAGAATAGATATAGCGTTGTTTTGTAACTATAAAAATATGGAGTTAGTTTTTGATGGGTCACGGGTTGCAAAGCCCAGAGCAAGCCTTACCTTAGAGAAAAATACATAACTATTAGTCTACCAATGACTTAAGAGTCTGCGTTTTCTCAATGGACATGCCTCGAACATATCAAGGTTGGTTAATCTGAAGAAATGCAGATTGTATGGAATGAAGAGCCATGACTGTCACGTGTTTATACAAACACTCACTTTATTAGCTTATCATGATTTATTGCAAATGGGATATAGGATTCACTCACGAAGATTAATAATTTCTTTAGAGATATATGCTCCAACAAGTTGCAGACACATCACATTGAGAGGCTTGAAACGAATATCATCAAGACAATATACAAACTTGGGATGATATTCCCTCTATCGTTTTTGACTCGATGGAGCATGTTGTTACCCAATTTTTGACCCATGTTTTTGATAAATTTTCAGAAAAAATCAAAAATAGAAAAAAAGCAACGAAAACCCCAAAAAATACATTTTGATATATTTGCATCATTTTTAGCATTTTCAACGTCATCTTAGAAGAATTTAAATTTTTAAAGGTATTTTGAACACGTTCAACTTTTAACGCGTTAATTTTACAATCACCGATTTTTTGAGTCGACGTTGATATTGCTCGCTTTAAAAAATACAAAAAAATAAAAAAAATCAAAATTATAAAAAAAAAAGTTGAGAGACCAGTTTAGAAACCTAAAAATATTTCTTCTATAAATACTATGCTCCAAGTAAAATAGAAAGGGCAAAAAAGAGACTCACGGGGAAAGAAAAATAGAAAGGGCAAAAAAGAGACTCACGGGGAAAGAAAAGTTTGTAGGGCGGCAAAAAAAAAAAAAAAAAACCTAAACCTAAAATATTTTTCTTTCTTTGCGAGCCGCTGGCCGCCCTTTGAAAAAAACAAGAGCCCTATCTTCTCCCCATTTCATAGAGACGACCGGTCGGCCCCTCTCCCTTTGAAACCAAAAACCTCAGCACCTGGCCGCTCATTTTTTCTTCCTCTGAAACCAAGTCGGCCGCCCTTCCCTTTGAAAAAACCACGGCTCTCTTCCTCGGGGTTCTCTCCCAAAACCTTTCCAGAGACCACCCATCTCGCCAGCAAAAACACACTGCCCCTCGGCCAATAAAAAAAACCCAAGCCTTCATCTTTTTTCAACATAGCCGCAAGCCGCCCCTGTCTCTCGCGCCCACTCCTCTTCCCCAGCCGCTCACCGCAGACCGGTTTCCACTGAAGCCCAAACCTCCAGCAGTAGCGTCTGCTTCCCCTTGGGTTGTCCTCAACAACAACGGCCACAGACCAGCCAAGATTGCCCGTCTGCACACCACGGAGCTGCAAATTTAGAGAATAATTATTCTCACTGTCATATGGAAAAACATTATATTATCTTGAATCATTCATAGTAATTTTTTTTATAGGTTTCACTGAGCCCATCAAATTCCCAGCATCATCAAAGTACTGCAATTATTACCGAGTACATAAAAAAACACCTGCATAATTAAATTAAATAAAATTAACTAAACCTACAAAATCTTGACAAATAAATAAAGATTACCATTAAAATAATCAAACCACAAATCATGAGAGGTGCCTCCCGCATTACTATCTGTGTAGAAAACGTCTACAAGAGGCTGTCCCTTCATTTTCATGGAAGCTCATTAACATTTTCTGTGACCAGTCAAACCATAAAATATTTTTTATTTAAAAATATATTAAAATAATATATATATCAAAATAATCTAAAAATATTAAAAACAATTAATTTAAAACAAAAAAAAATTATTTTTTTTAAATATTTTTCAATCACAAAAACAAATCAACAGTCCAACTTACTTTTTCACTAAATGTTTGCTCATGAACCAGTACACCACACAAATTAGTCCCCTCCGTTGTCATACTTCGAACGAGACAAAACATTCATCGGCGCAGACAACTTTGAATATTGCATGCATATATGCAAGTGGTTGATGTAACATAAGTGTTGGAAATTTGATACATTAAAAGGATAATATTCCAAGACAAGGTTGCTTCTTATAAGATATATAATATATAATAGAAACTCAGATAGTAAACTTAAATCATAATATCATAAAATTATAAGTAAAATGTTTTAATTAATTATTTATTGACAGTTCCAGTAAAGTAGTAAATAATAATATATCACAATTAAAATAAAAATAAAATAAATAATAGAAAAATTCAAATACCTTAAAATACATAGTTTAAATAAAAATTCATACCATGACTATCCAAATCATTTTTAAAATTATGACTCTCCATTTCAGCATCATTAAAATTTTCTTCATCATCATTTTCATTTTCTTAATTAACCATTATTTTTTTGTATTGCACTATCTATGACATCAAGGAAATCAAAGTTTAATGAACTATTATGTTTTTTCCCCTCAATTATCTATAATATATAAGATTCTTATCAAATATAAAAATATTAAAATTAAAAAAAAAAGATAATTGCAATTCTCAAATCCAAGACGAACGTCATGTTACAATTTAAGAATAAAACTTTGAACGAGGGTCATTAATTATGATCCACCAATTCATAAAAGATATTAAAATCTAATATCACTTGATAACATATAAAAAATGTAGATAAAGGAGAGTGTTAGAAAAACTATTATACATCTAAAAAATATAAAATATCTAAAAATTATAAAAGATTGAGTAAAAACTGACTAAATATATATCTAAAAGAAAAAAAAGGAAAGTGGGAATTAGATAGGGTTGATTTGTGGTTGTGGAATTTACAAATCCTTTCTCATATATATGATTAATTTATGAGTTGATCTTGACTTGGAAAATGATTGATGATTGGTATACTTTAGGAACACGCGTTTCTTTTATTATCTTATCCATTAAAATAAGATAATAAAACTAGTGCAATCGTAAGAAAACAGAGGAATTCGAAAACAACATAAGAACCTCAATAAGGACACATTACACATGAATAAATAAAATATGTACAAAAAAAGAGGGGGGACACCTTATTCAATGGAACACGCGTTTCTTGTAGAATGGATATGAATATTGAAAGGTTCAAAAGTTTTAGCCCATATAGCACCAGACCTGGGCATAGAGAGTATTATTCTATATAGAAAATATTATAGTTATAGTTTTGTGTTGTAATCACCACCATTATTATTGTATATTGCTCAAAATATATAAATAGAAAAGGTTGGCTAACCACTTATCTTGCAACTCTAACCGACTCTGCACCCTATCTTGATAATGATAACTTACATGTTGGTGACGGTAAGGATCTTTTCATATCCCATATTGGGCATACCATGTTATGTTCCCATAAACGCACCTTTACATTATCTAACGTTCTCCATATTCCTCATATCACCAAACCATTGCTCTCTGTTCAAAAATTTTATCATGATAATAATGTTTATTTTGAATTTCATGCCTCTATGTTTTGTGTAAAGGATCTCACCACTAATGCAGTGCTCTTTTCTGGTTAGAGCAATGATGATCTATATGTTCTCTCTAAGTCTTCTGCCACCACTGTTCCTCAAGCTTATTGGTCTTGTGTCTCTGTAACTGCTGATCTATAGCAACGTCAATTAGATCATCCTACTTCCCGTATTTTTAATTTGTTAGTTTCCAAAAATAAAATAATGTGTACTTCTAGATGCTCTCTTGCTCAATGTTAAGCTTGTCCACTTGACAAGTCTTCATGTCTGTCATTGCGACCTACAAATTACAAAACTATTGCCCCACTTGATTTAATATTTAGTGATGTTTGAGGCCCTGCTCCTATGTTTTCCTCTGTTGATTTTCGTTACTTTGTTATCTTTATCGATGCGCATATAAAGTATATATGGTATTATCCTCTTGTTGTAAAATCCGATGTGTTTTCTATATTCCAATGTTTTCAAATGCTTGTTAAGTGTCAATTTACCCGCAAAATTAAATCTATTCAAACTGATTGGGGTGGTGAATATCGTGAGTTAAACAATTTCTTTCAAACTATTGGTATTCATAACATGTTAATCTGTCCTCATATGCATGAGCAAAATGGTAGTGTTGAACGCCATATTGTTAAAAACTAGTCTTACCCTCTTAGGCCAATGTAGTGCTCTGTTATGATTTTGGAATTATGCATTTGAATCATCAGTATATCTCATCAATCGTATGCTTACTCTTGTCCTTCAAAATCAGTTTCCTTTTGAATGTTTGTTTAATCATACTCTTGATTATGATTTTCTACATACTTTTAGGTGTTTTGATTTTTCTTTTTTGCATCCATTTCATGCTCATAAGTTGGATTTAAGTTCATCTCTATATGTGTTCTTAGGATATAGTTCCTCTCATCTTGGTTATCATTGTCTCAATTTAGCATCTCAACATATATGTCTCCCATCATGTTCATTTTCATGAAGGTGTGTTTCCTTTTGTAAAATTTGAACAGATAGGCCAACAACCAGCCACTCCTTCCCAATCCACACACTTGCCCACCTTGATTACCTCCCTAAATTCTCCTTGATGACCCGCCAAACACCACACCTAGTAGATATCTGGAGTATGCTGGAAACAACTCTTGCCTCTCCTTCCAATTCACGAATTATGCAACTTCACAGCTCATTCCAAGATTTACGCCAAAATGATGATTATGCCAGCATCTACTTGCGTAAGGCAAATGCCTTGTTTGATGAACCTGCTGCGGGTAGCAGACCGATCTCCTTGGCAGAATTCAACTTGTATGTGTTTCGAGGGTTATGCAGCGACTTTAAGGATCTTGTAACCAGCTTACCAACCAGGGATGATCCCATCTCCTACACTGATCTTCATAACAGTTGTTGTAACTCATTTTTGGGCCCCCGGCACAAAAAGAAGAAAATACAAAAAAAACAAAAAAATATAAAAAATAATAGCAGTAAAAAGAGGATGCTAGAATGCTTAGAAAATGGTCAAAAATTGGTTGAGGAGGTTCAAAAATACAAAGATTGAAATTTGACGGTATATAGTTGACCGATGAGAGCCTTGTTGATGATGAAAATTTGATTTGAGGAAGAAAAGTCCAAAATCAAATGTTTATAGACTTTATTAAATTTTAGTGAAGGTTGAATTGGATTTATGAAGGGTTTGATTGCAAGAAAAAGTGATTTTTAAATATAGGCTTTAATCAGAAGAAATTAAAGTTCTAGGGTTAAATTATAATTTTTTAGAGTTGATTTAGTCAAATCAGGGGCTTAATTACATAAATATTGAAGTTTGATGGGCAATTAGAGAATCGATTGAAGAAATCCAAAACCAAGGACCAAAATAGAAAAAAAATGCAAATTGAAGGATTGAATCAGAATTGACACATTTTGGCACCATTTCAAATGGCGCGTTTTGGGTGAAACGACACAGTTTCAAAAAAAAAAAAGGGAATAAGCAAATGGTGCTGATTTGAACGGCACCATAAGCCTTCTTCTTCCCCTAGACACGCAGAGAACAGGGGAAGAAGAAGCATTTTCCCTCCCATTTTTTTCAACGCCACTTTCTCTCTCTCCACCCCACTTGCCCAAGGCACTACCCATACCCACCATACCCTGCTAACATGAAAAAAGAAACGGAACAATGCCTTGGGGTGGCTGTGCAGAAGCCGCCCCATGCCACCTTACCCTGCGCGGACAGGGTAGGGTGGCCCTCCCCCCCCAATTCCTATAAATACAGGGGGAGAACCAGGGAAGAAAAAAAGACATGAAAACACAGAGAAGGAAAAAACAACAGGAGAAAAAATAGAGAAGAGAAAACAAGGAACGACCGAGAGAAAAAAAAAAGGGAAAGAAAAAGGAGGAGGAAGGTGAGACAGAGAAGAAAAACCGAACAGAACAGACGAGGGTAGAAGAAAAAACAATAGAGATAGAAATGGAGAGGGGGGGACAGAGGGAGTTTTTTAGAAGAGAGAAGTCGAAACAAAGGGAAAGAAGGGAAAGAAGGGAAAGAAACAGTGGAGAAAACAAAAGAGGGCCGAGTGTTTTTAGTAGTTGAAAACAGAGAAAAAACTAGGGGGGGGGGGAAGGGATTTTGAAGAAGAGAAGAGAAAGAGACCGAGAGCAGAGTGAAAGAATAAATTTTTTTTAAAAAAACAAAACAGAGGAGAAGGAGGACTAACAGAACAAAGGAGAAAGAAAGAAAAAGAACTAAAGAGAGTTTAGAATAGGCCAGAAGGAGAGACAGACGCAGGGAAGGAAAAAAAAACAGAAAGAGCAAATCGACAAGAGGGAGAGAAGACACAGACAGCGGTGCCTCTGCACCGCGGAGAAGAAGCACAACAGCTATCATCGGGCTTCCCAGTCACTGCCACCGCCACCTTCAACAACCACTGCCGACTACAACCGTGCTTCCCCACTCCAGGTAACCTTCTCCCCTCCCCTGCCGCTTTTTATGTGTTCACCGTCATTTGCATGCAGAACGTGAGCAATTCATGTTCTGCAGCAAATGAAATTTAATTATGAAGCTATTGTCTACCTAATTATAATTAGCTAGTTACTGTGCAGCACAATAATTAGCTAATTATATTTAGCTGGTTACTGTGCTACGCGCACAGTAACCAGCCTTTTGTTCTGTCGGGCTGGAACATCAGCCCAGCCCACGCGGCTGGGCTGAGTCCAGCTTTGTAGCTGATAGGCCCAAATTTTCTTTTTTGGGCCAGGTTTGGCCCAGCCCAAAATGAGTGGGCTGCTCTGTCAAAAAAATATATTAAAAAATAATTTTGAAAAATTTGTGATTTTCCCGCATATTTTTCTATGCCATTTTGATTAATATCGATCTGTATTTTTATTTTATAAAGATACAAATCCGGTATTAAAATATCAAATTTTCAAAAAAATATCTTTGTTTTCATGTATACGGCCAAGTCTCTCAAAACTAAAAAAATCATGTTGTATTTTCATACAACAAAGAAAACTTCAAAAAATATATTTTAGCATGCTTTTTGGCTTAAAGTCACGAGAACTTGGCCAACATTTCAAAAAAAATAAAAAAAATATTTTTTTTTGTTTTAATGTCTAGGATTATGAATTTATACGTAAAATATATTTTTGATATTAAAATGATAGTTCTTTTATAGACATTAGAACGGTTACTCGATAAGATAAAGACCTCCTCACCAAAAAGGACTTTTCTTAAACCGAAAACAAACCAATGATTAGAAATACAATAAAACTATAACATATGTTAGATAATAAAACAATGTAGTTTACTTTAGGTACGACATATTTGGAGTGCTAATACTTTCCCTTTATGCAACCAGTCCTCGTACCCGATCTCTAAGACCAGTTAGGGTTTCTAGTGGCCAAAATACTAGGTGGCGACTCCCATCCCCCTTTTCCACTTATACTATACAAGAATTCCTTGTCTCCGCACATTTTCCAGAATAGATAGACTTATACATTCAACCTTGAGAGAGTGGATGATAACCGCGACGCCGCACCACATACAACAACAGTCTTTTTACACATGAAGTTCTCCACAAAGCTGCTCTCCAACCTGCCGTAACAACCCCTCTATTATGAACTCCAACATAGCAGCCAGTTGCGCTCTTTGTGCAACATCACTCTAGCTTCAATACTAGCAGACGAGGTCATTTTCGTGGGGGCTAGAGACACAACAATTCTTATCATGGCAATGATGGCAATGACTCAGCCTAGAATTTCAGCACTCACGGTTATACTTCAGGTCAGCAATTTGGACAACATGGAAACTGGCTCTACTCTAGTTCTCCTTCTTAGACAACAAGAAGTTTTAGGCAGCAAGGTAATCGTTTTGGTGGGTCTAGTCACAATATAAAGTGTCAATTCTGTTATGAATATGGGCATACTGTCCAATAGTGTTCTTAATTGGCCACTCATCCTCTCCAAGCCAATGCCAATCTCACATTTAATAATGCCCTCACAACTACTCTTCTTACTTGGTTTCTTGATACAAGTGCAAATCATCATATAACGCCGAATCTTACTAGTATGACTAGTTCAAAACCTTATCTTAGTAATGATCATTTGCATGTTCGTGATGGTAAGGGCCTTGTTATTTCGAATATTGCTCACTCTAAAATTCATTCACCCAACTGCACATTTACTTTATCCAATATTTTACATGTTCCTAACATTAAAAAACCTCTGCTATCTGTTCAAAAGTTTTATCTTAAGAATAACATCTTCTTTGAAATTCATTCCTTTCTTTTTTATGTTAAGGACCTCATGGCAAAGGAAGTGTTTCTTTCTGGTCATAGGAAAGATGGTCTATATGTTTTGTCTGAATTGTCTACAACATCCTTGCCTTAAATTTCTCATCTACATGTCTCTCTACTTCCGTTGATGTCTGACATCATCATCTTAGGCATCCCAATCCATGCATTCTGTATTTTTTTGTGAAAAATAAAAAGGTGTCATGTACATCAAATTAATTTAATTTTAATTGTCCTGCATGCCCTCTAGGCAAGTCGTCTCGTCTGACTCTGAGAACTACGAGTCATCAAACTTGAGCTCCTTTTGAATTGATTTTTAGTGATGTTTGGGGTCCCTCTCCTATGTTGTCACACTAATGGTTTTTGCTATTTTGTTATCTTTGTGGATGCTCATATGAAGTTTATCTAGTTTTATCCGTTGGTTACTAAATCTAATGTTTTTAATATTTTTCATCAGTTTCAGGCGCTCACAATTTTCTTTAAAAATTAAAACTAATCAAACAGATTAGGGTGGTGAATATCAAAAACTCAATACATATTTTAAAACAATTGGTATTCATCATTATGTGATTTGCTCGCACACTCATGAACAAAATGGCATGGTTGAACGTCGTCATAAATATATTGTTGAAACTAGGCTTACCCTTTTTGGGCAATGTCACGCTCCCCTTAAATATTAGAGTTATGCTTTTGAAAGTTCTGTTTATTTGATTAATCGCATGCCAACTCCGGTTCTTAATCATAAGATCCCTTTTGAATTATTTTAAAATCGTCTCCTGATTATGCTTTTCTTCGTACTTTTAGGTGTCTTTGCTTCCCATTCCTTCGTCCATACAATGCCCATAAGTTAGATTTTTTTTCATCCGCTTGTGTTTTTCTAGGATATAGTAACTCTCATGTAGGTTATCGGTGTCTTGATTTGTCATCCAAACGTATTTATCTTGCTTGTCATGTCCGGTTTCATGAAAATATTTTTCCTCTTGAAAAGTCTGAACAGATTGGAGTTCCATTATACCCTTCTGCTACCACTATACCCTTCACTTTACTCCATCCCCCGCCACCCTCTCCACCCCCTACACCTCCTTTGGCTCCCTTACCATTATCTACATGTTATTATCATGATCACTCTTCAGGTACAAGCTTAGATTCGCCACACTCGCATGTGTTGTCCATCACCCCTGCTAGCTCTACTATTTTTCCCCTATTGGTTCCCCTGTTGTCATTGTTGCCCTTGCAGTTTCTTCAGCTGGCTCTTCCTCATGGCCTGCACATATATTAAGCCTTTCACCACCAGGTTCTTACTATGATTCCCCTCAAGGAATTAACTTATTTGTTGATCTGTCAAAATTTCATCTTCAGCAAGTCCCGACCAGTGTCTCCTCCACTCCACCTTAGCTGGCCCGTACCCATCATATGGTCCTTCACCCACGTCCAACCAAAGATGCTAACTTCAGTATTGCGATTGCCTCACGGGTTGTATTGTTACCTCAACAGGAGCTGCTATCATTTAAGGATGCCAACAGGTATTTGGTTTGGCATAACGCCATGCAGGAAGAAATCTGGGCACTTCACTCAAATCAAACTTGGTCGTTGGTGCCCTCTCATCCATCTATGAATGTTATTGGTTGTAGGTGGGTGTACAAGATTAAACGACAGGCTGATTGTCAGATTGACCAATATAAAGCATGGTTGGTTGCCCACGACTTCACTCAGCAAGAGGGGGTTGATTATTTGGAGAGGTTTAGTCCGGTGGTTAACCTATAACGGTTCACCTTGTGCTTATTATTGTTGTCTTATATGGTTGGAACATTCACCAGTTGGATGTTCATAATGCTTTCTTGAATGATATTCTTCGGGATGAGGTATACATGGCACAACCACTTTCATCTTATGTGTGTCAGTTTCATAAATCTTTGTATGGCTTGAAACAAGCACCTCGAGCTTGATATAACCAGTTGAGCAAGTTTTTAATTTCCATTAGATTTCAGGCATCTAAGGTTGACACTTCTCTGTTTACTCTCTCCCTCGATGGTGCCATGATTTATTTGCTTGTGTATGTTGATGATATTTTACTGACCGGGAGTAACTCAGCTTTGCTTCATAGCTGATTACTTTGCTGCAAATAGAATTTAAGTTTCGAGATTTGGATTTTGTTCATTTCATCTTGGACATTGAAGTTAAACCTACTACTATGAGTATCTTATTAAGTCGACACAAGTATGCGCTCGATATTATCCAACGAGTAGGTATGACTTCTTGCAAATCAATTAATACTCCTTTATCTACCTCCTCTAAATTAGGAACGGTACTCTTCACACTAATCCGACTGTACCGGCAAATTCTTGGGGCACATAAATCTATCTCATTAGCAGCTCTTTCGAGATGATAAATTATTTTATAAAAATTTGAGAAATATACATGCCAAAATGACTAGTCCTACCAAATACTTGATGAACCTCTAAAAAGGAATTCCATCGAGCATCTAACACCCTTTATTAACCTCTGCACTGAGGTCATGTTTACCAGTATCTTGTTTAGAATTTCATCGACTTTGAAAATTGGACCCTATTTGATGTCATGTTTAACGTTCGGAAACGTCTTCAAGGGGTTTTCAGTTATGAAAATGGAAACTCATGAACATTAATTTTCTTGAACAGTTAAGATAATGGAGAGAAATAAGTTTGTATGAATAATTACAGGTGCTTATTATTTTTGTTTTTTTTTTTTTGAAATAGGGTGCTTATTATTGTTGTAGCTATTCTTTTGAATTTATATATTTAAAGTTGTGTATAATAATAATAATAATAGTATAATGCACTATATATGATAACAACATTATATAAGGCATATACATGTATAAGTTAGTTGTCATAGCAGATACATTTTTTACAATTCTTACTCTCAAGTTAAAGTTAAAAATATCAATGAAGCATGAGTTTATGAATTAACTTATTTTTTTTTATCAAATTTAAAAAATTCTATAGATAAAAAGTAAAACAAAATTGGAAACTAGCAAATCAGAATTTATAGGCATGTACATATAAGTAAACAAAGCAAATACAAGAAGACAGGCTCCTTTGAACAAACAAATACAACAAAAAAGGGAAAAAGCGCCCTGAACAAAAGATGTCAAGACCAGCAAGCTTAATAAAATCAGCAAACAGACGCCAAAAAGCAGAGGATATGTGGCATCGCAGCAGAAGACATATCTTGCAACAGAGGCGCAAAACCGTCACCACTCATTAAACCTCAAACAAACAGTCAGAACAGCAGCTGGACAAGGGCAGTACACCAGCCAACACATAGAGCAACTAAACCAAGGCAGAAGCCCTGCAGGAGCAGCCTCAACACATTCTTCACACAGAAGTCATGTGCAGATAACATAAGGAATGCACAGCACCAACGCAACAGCTGGCTAGCAAGAGCATATCAGAAGCAGAACACGCTCTCCTCTAAATCTGAGGAAGCAAGAGCAAAGCAAACCTGGAGCAATACTTGCCTCCAGGACACCCCTATCACAGAAAACACAAACACAGCATCGGAATGACAGGAGAAAAAGTGGCGCAGTAAGCCATTAATTTAAATCCAGCAAACCAACAAAACATTCACCAGCAAACCAATCGGACAACCCACAGCAAAAACTGTAAACAGCATCAACCCAAAGCCAAAGTGGGAAGCCCACTCCAACAAACCACAGCAGCTAAAGCCAGCCCCAAGGGGCCCTTCAACAGCAGATTCACAATCTGCAGTAGACCTGCAAGAGGCTGTCCCTTCATTTTCATGGGAATTACTTGTGAACATTTTATGGGACCACTCAAATCGCAGTCCTGGACTTCACATCATAGCGGGCTCTAGCTTACTTTTCCACCACAGGTTTGCTCATGAACCAGCTAATTAGTCCTCCTAATTGTCATAATTCGAAGGAGCCAAATTATTCAGCGACATAGACTTAAAATCTGAATATAGCATGCATATGCAAGTGGTTGATGTTACATTTTGAGAATGAAACTTTCAGCATAAAACTTCAAGTTTTTTAAAAGTAATCTAAATTTAATTATTAAATTTAACACGATAACAAGGCTATTCTGACCGAACAATTCATAAAATATATTAAAATCTAATTTCACTTGAAAACTTAAGAAAATCGATTGTAAATAAAAGAGAGTGTTAGAGAACGTATGATACATCTAATACATATAGAAAACAAAACAATATATTTAAAAGATTGATTGGATTGCAAATTACAAAGCATAATGAAAAAAAGGAAAGTGGTAATTAGAAACTAGGATGGAAAATACTTTGGAAATAACAAAAAAAAATTATTGGGAGATATGGTTGATTTGCCGTTGCGGAATTTATAAATCCTTTCTCATATAATTAATTTATGAGTTGATTTGGAAAATTGTTGATTACGGCAGACATACAACCAAAGTTTTTCATTCTGTAAATATTTCTTTGTAAATATTTCTTTGTTTTCTCTGTATTCATCTTTTCAGAAAATATATATACAAGGAAGTAAGTAAACCTAGTATACCTAGACTCCTATTCTAGGTATGACAATAATATGTACAAGGAAACAAATAGATTTCCCTATAATCCGGTAATCCACACATATCTCGCCAGCTAATACACAAATCATATCAACTGACACTCCCTTTCAAGTTAGTGTATAGATATTTTTCATGTCCAACTTGTCAATCATACTATAAAAATCTTTGTTTGATACTGTCTTGATAAGGATATCAGCTAGTTGACTTGGAGATTTAACAAACGAAAAACATATAATTTTTTGATATAGCTTCTCTTTAATAAAATGACAATCCACTTCAACATGTTTGGTTTGATAATGTTGAACAGGATTGTGTGCAATCTAAATTGCCACCTTATTATCACAGCACAAATTGATAGGATCCGTATATTTGATCTCTAAATCCTTCGAAACACTCTTGATCCATAACAACTCACATATTCCATGAGCCATCCCTCAAAATTCTGCTTCTGCAGATCGTGCTACATCTTTTTGTTTTTTACTTCTTCAAGTAATCAAATTCCCTTCCATAAAGGTCAGATATCGAGACATAGACCTCATTGTTGTTTGATCTCTTGTCCAATCTGTATCAGTATAGCCTTCTATTTGAGATACCATTCTTCGAGTATAATAAACCTTTACCAGGTGAACCTTTAAGATATCTCAAGACCCTGTAGACTACATCCATATGCTCCTCACTAAGTGCATGCATAAATTGGCTCACAATACCTACAACGCATATGTTATATCAGGTCTAGTATGGGTTAGGTAAATTAACTTACCCACAAGTCTTTGATACCAACCCATATGTGTAGGGACTTGATCTGAAAAGATCCCAAGTCGATGATTTATTTGTATTGGTGTTTCAATAGGTTTGCAAACTAGCATTTCACTCTTACTTATAAGATCCAATATGTATTTATGTTGTGAAAGAGAAATTCCTTGTTTGAACCTTGCTACTTCAACGCCAAGAAAATACTTTATTTGTCCCTAATCTTTCATTTTGAATTATGCAGACAAGTACTCCTACAATGTCTTCATTTCTTTAAGATCATCACCTGTCAAAATCATGTCATCTACATACATAATCAATATTGTTACCCTTCTGTCTTTATGTTTTACAAAAAGAATATGATTTGCATTGCTCTATTGATAACTGGTTGCTTTCATTGCCAAAGAAAACCTCCCAAACCAAGCTTGAGGAGATTGCTTCAAACCGTACAGAGATCTTTTTAGTTTGCACACTCTATCTTTGTGTTTGGAACTTTGTTTTATTCAAGGCAAAAGTTCCATGTACACCTCTTCTTCTAGATCACCATTCAAGAAAGCATTTTTTACATTGAATTGTTGTAGGGGCCAATCTTGGTTTGCAACTATGGATATAAGTATACAGATGGTGTTGAGCTTGGCTACTGGTGAAGGTCTCTTAATAGTCGATACCATATTTCTAGGCATTCCCCTTGGCCATGAGTCTTACCTTATATCTATCAATGCTTCTATTTGCTTTAAGTTTAACATTGTATACCCATCTATACCCAATCGCCTTTTTTCCTTCTGGTAACACAACAAGTTCCCAATTGGAGTTTTTCTACAAGGCTTCCATCTCTTCATTCATAGCCTTTTTCCACCTTGGATCTGCCAATGCATCCTGCACATTACTAGGAATAGATACTTTGGACAATTGATTAATGGTTAGGGCATAAGATTCTAAAAGTCTATGAGAAGAGACATAGTTATTGATAACATATTTAACATTAGTTTTAATGTTCGACTCATATTGTTTCTTTGTAACACTTTTATTAGGTCTCTATGAATACCTGGGAATGGGTTGAGATGTATCCTCAATGGTGGGATTATCTAGGATATGCTGGGTAGAAGACTTTACGGTTGATGGTGCCGGCAAGTCAATCATTGCAATGTCTTCCTCATCGAGGTTCGCAACTTCTATGTCAATTGCACCTAATTCAATCATCTCAGCATCTTCCTTATTGTGGTTTATAGCTTCTGTGCCACCAACATAATCCTTACAAAGGTCATTGTCCAATGATAAATTCCTTTCGTTTGGAATAGTTTGAGTATTAATGAGCAAAGTAGCATTGTGCTTGTTGCTACTCATCCTCTTTTTAAATGCCTTTAGTTTCATAAAAACATCATCACCCTCACTATTATCGTAAACAATATTGTAGCGCTCACCCTTTACATGCACATTCTCCTCTTGGAGAGGAGAGCCCAAGTCGCCTGCTAAATAATAAGGATTCATTTCTTAGAAGGAGATATCAAGAGATACATGTAGCTTACAAGTTTGTGGGCAGTAACATCTGTACCCTTTCTAAAAATTAGAGTAACCGATGAATACACAATATTGGGCACAAGGATCAAGTTTGCTACGCAAGACTTTAGGTATGTGAACATACACGGTGCAACCAAAGGTTCTGGGTTTCAAGTTTGGTTGATGGGGTGTGTCAAATAAGGTTTGTAATTTCTGGTGTGGGGTTTGAAAATCAATCACTCTAGAAGGCACTCTATTAATAATGTAGACAGTAGACTTGATAGCCTCTCCCCAATAAAAGCGAGGCATATGCATTCCAAAAAGGGATGCATGTACCACCTCCATGATCTGCCTGTTTTTCCTCTCAACAAGGTCATTTTGTTGGGGTGTGTAGTTGCAAGAAGTATGATGTTTAATATCTTATTATTGAAGATAATCACCAAGTGATTTCTCAAGAAATTCTTTGGCATTGTCGGATTGCCATACCTGAATCTGTTTATGAAATTGAGTTTTCACCTTCTAAAATTCCCGAAAACCAGTACTAGCATCACTTTTTTTTATGAAGTAAGGATACCCACGTCATACGAGTGTATTCATCAATAAAGGTAATAAAATAACGAGCTTTAGACAAAGACGAGATTGTTGCAGGTCCCCAAATATTAGAGTGAATTATAAAGGGTTCAAAGCTTTTATTTAAAGAGGGGAAATAAGGTTTTCGATGGCTCTTTTCCAATTTATAAATGTCACACTGAAAATCCAAAATATGCAATTCCATAAACAAACTGGATTTCATTTTCTTAAGATAACTAAAGGAAAGATGTCCTAGCCTTTTATGCCAGAGCCACACCTTAGATAGTTTCTTATCCCCCTTCATCGCAAAACAAGCCTTGTTGTACTGTCATTCGCCAGCTATTGTCAATTCCAAGTAGTAGAGGTTGCCCCGTTTAACACCACAACAAAGAGTCTTTCGGGTCAGAATATCCTGAAAAGCACAATAAAAAAGGCAAAAATTAACAGTGCAATTTAGTGCTAAAGTGATTTGGCTTACATATAACAAATTACATTCAAGAATAGGAATAACCAATACTGTATCGAGAGCTGTGACAGTAGTTAGAGCAACGGAGCCCTTCCCTGTAATAGGGGAGATACGATCACTGGTTGTAGATATGACCTGTTGGGATGATGGGTGAAGATTTTGTAATTTACTAGTCTCTAATCCACTACTAGAAATTCGCTAAATAGCAACGGATTTACAGACGGAATATTTCTGTTGGTAATTTGAGGTCCAAATTACCGACGGACACTATTCCGTCCGTACTTCAGTCGGTAACTACCGACAAAACATTTTCGTCGGTAGTTACCGACTGAATTACGGACGAAAAATTTTCCGTCATAAAAAAAAGACGGGTCGCTGACGTGGAGGTTTTGGCGGGTTATTTTTTCTAACGGAATCACCGACGGATTCAAAAAGACAGCTCGTACAGCGACGTGACCGATTCGCCGTTTATATTGCCGACGGAATCACCGACGAATTTGAAATGGCAGATCCGTACGGTGACGTGTCGATTGTTCCGTTAGAATCATCGACAGTTTCACTGACGGAGTGTCCGTCGGTGAAACCGTCAGGAAAAGTTAATATATGTCCGCTCTGCTGACTCTCTCCTCCCCTATTTCTCCTTAGTCTTCCTAATCCCAACTCTCCCCATTTGCAAACAACCAGCCCCCCCAAACAAAAATCTCCCTCATATCAGCACAACAAGTTATATTTCTTGAAGTTTTGTGATCATAGCATCCGTGTTCTGATTTACCTACGGATTTTATCAATTTTTGTTAGTAAATCTATCTTTTTAAATTTTAACATTTAATTAAATGTCAATTTTATTGTTTTTTTAGTATATGTATTTTGTTAGTAGATGTACATGTTTTATTGTTATTTCTCAAACAAACTTGTAGTATATGAAAGTATAATTCTATACCTGTTATGGTTTGTTTTAGATTTTGTAAGATTGTATTTGTTTGTAAATTGTTAAAACTTTAAAGACCTACCGAAGTACATGTGCTGTTTTGAAATAATTAATAGCTTGCTTAATGGGTCCGTTTAAAGTTTTATCAATGGTATTGCGGAGTGGTAATTTCCATAAATTTATATATTTTAATTTGTATGGACGTTGATAAATGATAATGAATATTTAATAGTTATGAGAAGTTGTGATTGGTTTGTTGGATAATCTCGAGGTAAAGTAATATTTTTGCAAGTTTATTTACCTAACTTAGTTAATTAATACATGATGTCATCATAATTTTATAGAGGTTCGATATAAATCATGAATGATCATTCATGGATGTATCGAGATTCACCCCAAGGACTGCGGAGGATGGATTATTGTAACGGGGTTCAGGGTTTTATTAATTTCGCAACATCTATTCCTAGAAATTTTACTGGAGGCGATATTAGGTGTCCATGCAGGAAATGTCAAAATAAAAAGTATCTGCATCCAAATGTTGTAATGATGCATCTTCTACATAAAGGGTTTATGGAGAATTACCAATGTTGGTATGCACATGGAGAAGTATTTGTTAGTGAGAGGAGAATGGAAGAAACGGTGGTTGGGTCTACTTCTAGTGCTAGCAACGTGCATGAAACAGCAAATGACAACACTAATCCTTACAGAAATATGGTTATGGATGCAATGAGAATGAATCAAGGTAATGTCAGTCAATGTCCAATCGTAGAAGAAGAACCTAATGCAGATGCAGCTAGGTTTTTTTATTTGTTGAAAGATTCTGACGAACCATTATGGGATGGCTGCACGAACCACAGTAAATTATCGGTCGTAGCACAGGTGTTTACCATCAAGTCAGATCACGGGTTGAGTGAGGCCGAGTATGACAAGATTATTGAATGGGCCAGAAGCATTTCACCTGAAGAGAACAGGCTGAAAGAGAACTTCTATGCTGCGAAGTCCATGATGAAACCCCTCGGTTTAGGATACCAGAAAATTGACATGTGCCCTAACTTCTGCATGTTATAATACCTTGAAAATGCTGAGATGACCGAGTGCATGACATGCGAGCATTCCCGTTACAAACCTAGAACTGGCAGGGGAAAGACTCTAGTGGCATATAAAAAACTTAGATACTTCCCGATCACACCTAGACTGCAGAGGTTATTCATGTCACCAAGGACTGCTGCAGACATGACATGGCACCAAGCACACCATGCAGTTGATGGAGTGATGGTTCATCCTTCTGACAGCGAAGCGTGGAAACGCTTTAACAGTGTTCATCCTCACTTTTCAGCTGAATCAAGGAATGTGCGTCTTAGGTTGTGTACAGACAGATTCAACCCACTGGGGTCATTTGCTGCTCCTTATTCTTGTTGGCCGGTCATACTGACTGTTTATAACTTGCCATCAGGGATGTGTATGAAGCCGAAGTTCATGTTTTTATCTATGGTCATACCAGGTCCGAGCAGTCCAGGTCGGAATATAGATGTTTGTCTTCATCCGTTGATTAATGAGTTGATGCAGTTGTGTCCTCTAGAGCATTGACTTATGACATCTCGAGGAAACAGAATTTTGTTATGAGAGCGGCTTTAATGTGGACTATCAATGATTTCCCAGCTTATGTAATGGTTTCTAGTTGGAGCACGCATGGAAAGCTAGCATGTCTATACTATATGGAGAACAACAAGGCATTCACGCTAACAAACGAGGGTGAAGCTTCTTTTTTTTACTGTCACTGTCGTTTTTTACCGTCGAATCACAGGTACAGAAAGAACAGAAACAATTTCTTTGTTGGCAGAGTTGAAAAGGATGTTGCATCCCCGCGTCTTTCCGGTGAAGAATTGCTTGATGTTATGTCAGAGTACAGTGACATTGTGTTTGGTCTCCAATCAGGTAAGTAGAAGTTTCCTGGTTTTGATTTGACCCATAATTGGGTGAAGTGAAATATCTTTTGGGAGCTTTCTTATTGGAAGACCAATCTTCTCTGCCATAACCTTGACGTCATGCATATTAAAAAGAACGTGTTTGAGAACATTTTCAACACCATCATAAATGTGAAAGGGAAGACAAAGGACAACATCACGGCTAGATTGGATGTATCATTGTTCTGTAACCGTAAAAATATGGAGTTGGTTTGTGATGAGTCACGGGTCGCAAAACCAAGAGCAAGCTTCGTGTTAGAGAAAAACGAATAATTATTAGTCTACAAATGGCTTAAGAGTCTGTGTTTCCCCGATGGACATGCCTCAAACATATCAAGGCTGGTTAATACGGAGGAATGCAGATTATATGGAATGAAGAGTCATGACTGTCATGTGTTTATGCAAACACTCATCCCATTAGCTTTTCGTGATTTGTTGCCAAAAGGGATATGGGATGCACTAATGGAGATCAGTCATTTCTTTAGAGATATATGCTCCAGCAAGTTGAATGTTGATTAAATTGAGAGGTTTGAAATGAATATCGTCGAGACAATATGCAAACTTGAGATGATATTCCCTCCATTATTTTTTGACTCAATGGAGCATCTACCCGTACATTTATCGTTTGAGGTAAAAGTTGGAGGACCAGTCTAGTACAGATGGATGTATCCATTCGAGAGGTTAGATATTACAATTGTGGTGGAATTCATAATTAATTTTTTTTTTAATTTTTTAATTGATAATTTTTGATTAATTCTATATATATATATGCAGGTACTTGTTCAATCTTAAAAAAAGGTTAAGAACAAGGCGCATGTTGAGGCGTCAATATGTGAGGCCTATATTGTTGAGGAGATCTCAACATTTATCTCTTATATTTCGAACCTCATTTGAGAACGAGGATCAACCGTGTTCCATGGCATGATGATGGTGGTGATGTGCCTTCAAGTAGGAACTTGTCAATATTCTCCAATCATGGACAACCCACACCTAAAAATGTCGTGAGGGGAAAATATTTGTTTGAAATAGAGTTCATACAAGCACACAATTATGTCATATTTAACTGTGATGAGCTGAGACCTTTTATTAAGTAAGTAGATGTTCAATATAAACTTTGTCAACAATGTATTATTTATGTTTTGTGATATCATAAACTCATATAATTTGGAATAACCTTGTAGGTAACATCGATGATACTTACTGTCCAATAACTCACAGCTGACCGAATCCCAGATCTTTCAATTACAAGATAAACAATTTGTCACATGGTTTTAAACACATGTAAGTCCTATTACAAACTCCTTATCTATTGCAATGTAATTAATTGTACGTCAATATTACATAATATCCGTTTATTGATTGTTGTTGTATTTAATATATAAGGTTTATCAAATGGGAGGTAGTGTTGTTATTTCACTATCTTTACTAAGCCTGTGCCCTGAAAGAAAAGTCAAGTGCTATAACGGATATTTTATCAATGGATATGTCTTTCATACTAAAGAATACGGGCATGGAAGAAAGACATACAACAGTGGTGTTTGTATTAAGGGATCGACTTCTAGTGAGTTTGAAGTTGACTACTATGGTAGATTGGAAGAGGTCATCGAACTGCAATATCATCGCAAGTAGAATAGAGTGTTTTTATTCAAATGCTATTGGTATGACATAACTAACAGAGGAATCAGAGTAGATCCTCACTATGGTCTTGTTGAAATCAACTCCAAAGCTAGACACCGCAACAAAAACGACATTTTTGTTTTCACAAAGCAATGCCAACAAGTTTATTACACATACACCCCTTCCTTTAGAAAGGATCGATCAAGAGTTGATTGGTTATCCATTTTAAAAACAAAACCCAGGGGTCGTGTCGAGGTTGTTTAGGATGAGAATGAAGACACAAGTGTGATAGATGAAGTCTTTCAAGCTAGTGAGTTGGTTAAACCATACCGAGTTGCTCCTTCAATTGACTTAGAAGAAAATTCAAATTTTCGTGTTTTCGACGATAGTCTTGTTGATGTTGACGCAGAGGATTTGAATGCTGTTTTGAGCTCTACTAATGGACTAGAGAATGTTGATGAAGAAGATGATAACCACATTGAAGTGTGCGATGAAGCTGATGATAACAATTCAATTGAGGACGAAGATGAAAATTCTGACTAAACATGTTGTAAAGCCTTATTTTTATAATGTAATATTAAGGATGATATTTTGGAACATGAAATATGTATTCTTCTTTAATTGTGAGCTCTTGTCATTGTGTTGTGTGTGGTGTAAATTTGCAATTCAAGATTTTGTGCGGGAGGATAGACAACAATACATGGAGGAGCTGTAAAAATTTTAACAGTTTCACGATGGAATGGTAATCGTCGGTATTTAACCAAGAGTTGAAAACAAATTACGGAATTTTGCCACAAGCACCCATGGCATTGCCGATGGAATGGTACCCGTCGGTATTTTACCGAGAGTTGGAAAAAAATTACAGGATTTTGCCACAATCACCGACGGATACACCAGCGGATTGATACCTGTCGGTATTTTACCGAGAGTTGGAAAAAAATTACGGGATTTTACCACAATCACCGACAGATACATTGACGGAATGGTACCCATCAGTATTTTACCGAGAGTTGGAAAAATATTACAGGATTTTGCCATAATTACCGACGGGCACATCGACGATAAGCGCATATCCCAAAGCGCACGCTTGTCAGAGGCATGGTCGGTCAACACAGTTACAGACAGATGCGCCGACGACACATTTACCAACAGATTGACCGACGACTTGAAAAGTCAGGCGGGATTTTGAAATTTTTGGTGCGATTTTTAATTAATTACCGATGGAATTTAGTGCCACTGACAACAATTAATGTTCCGTTGGTGATACTGTTGGAAATATTACAATATAAAAACCCCCCTCCCCCCATTTGGTTCATTTCTCTCTCGGCTCTTATCTGTATTTCTCCTCTCCTCTCCGTTTCTATTAAGTTTTTGCAAAAGGTTTTATTGTTTTGGTGGTAGTTTTAAACATGTTAAAAGGTATGTATTCTTTTTATCTTTGTATTTTTTTATTTTTTTATTTTAATTATGATTTTTTTTTGGTGTTCTTTGTTTTGTGTATTGTTTGTAGATAAAATCTTAAAATCAACACACCATTAAGGTAAGCATTTTTTATTCCTAAATTTATTTTGAATTGATGTAGTGTTTTTTTAGTTTGGTGTATTGTTTATTTTGTATTTAGGATGTTTTGTGTATTGTTATTTAGTTTTTTCATTTTATTTGTTAATTTTAGGATATTATTGTTTGTTTTGCAATAATTGTTATTGTTGAATTTATGTTTTAAATGTGAATTGAAATATAGAATTAAATTTAATTAGTTTATATTAATTTTAGGATATTATTGTTTGTATTGCAATAATTGTTACTATTGAATTTATGTTTTAAATGTGAATTGAAATATAGAATTAAATTTAATTAGTTTATATTAATTTTAGGATATTATTGTTTCTTATGTTGTTTCTTATTTTGATTAATTTTAATTGTTATTTATCAATTTGTATTGATGGTAGTTGAAAATATATAGACATTGAATTTCTATAGATGTTAGGTTGTATAGAGTTCATTTTGCAATATTTGTGTAATTACCAATATTTATAGGTTTTAAAATTATGGGTAATCTCAAATATAAGGGAGGTGCTGCCGAGTTTTTGTTAATGATTGAATTTCTATAAATATTAGGTTGTATATATGATGTTGCTAGAGTCAATTGGATTGTGGTTATTGTAAAGATTACAGGTTTAAAAACTGTAGGTAGTCTCCAGTATAGGGGAGGTGTTGCAAAAAAAAAATTTTAATAATCAAAGTTAATTATGTAATAATTTATATACATTTGTGTAGATGCGTCGAATGAAATCTACAACACGTCGTCAGCAGATGGTTGTAGCTAGTTCTTATCTCCTTAGGTGCTGATCACGGCGATGCATCTACGCCAACTTGTGATGCTGCCTCTTCTAACGCGGTTTCACAGCATAGAGGCGGTGTGCCTTCACGGCGGGGTCAATTCACCCGCAAGTACCAAGCACAATGAAAGGATGACCTCTCAATGTAAGTTTGTTTAGGTTTTAGTTTTTTTTTTGGTACTTGTAACATAATTTATGAACAACTAATTAACTTTTTATTATTTAATTTTAGGTTCACAAACATTGAGGCTGCAATTACATTGGCATTTAAATCGTTGATGGAGATTCCATTGTTTCAATGGAGTCAGGTCTCCAGACATCCTGAGTGGAGACCTAATATCGAGGCCTGGTTTCAGCGATTTCAGGTAGATTTTAATTTTTAATTTCAAGTTTATTTTTAATAAATAATTTTTGAAATTTTATATCTTGTACTATTTTTATTTTCAATGGATTATTTATATACACAAAATAAATTTGAGTGGGATAGCGCGAACAACAATGTTGTCAGAAGGGTATGGGAGAATCACGCGGCAACTAGGTAACATTGAAAATAATATTTATTTTTTATTTATAATTTTATGTTCTAAATTCTAATTAGTTACTATGGAAGTAGGTTGCGTGATTTTTGGTATGACACCCAAAAAAAGGTTAAAAGATATGCAAGGGACAACGATTTTGAAGGATGGAATGAGGTGGCGGTTTGGCGGGAATTCAAACCGCCATTCATCTCGGGAGATATATGGGCGGGAGATATTGAGCACGTGATGTTTGAGCGGTTCTTACAGTGCTCACAATCCGGAGCCGTCAACCGGAACCGGCAAATTCATGGTTCGATAACCACGCACATCGGCGGCTTCGTCCCGTTCAGCACACATATGAAGCGGATGGTAATATTAATTTAGATGAAATATATCGTTAATTAATTTGTTATTGCTTATAAATATATTTAACTTGCAATCTTTTTTTTCCTTACAGGCAACGTCTCTTGGACGCGAGCCGAGTCCAATGGAGCTATTTGTAGAGACACACGTGCGAAGTCAAGACCGCCAAAAGGGGATGCAACAGTACGTGGATAGTCGTGCTCAGTCTTTTGTGATATGTTCGTTCAATCATTTTATTTCATAAGTTATTATTTTCTTGAATTGAATATGACGATTTAAAAAAAAAATTCAGGAGACCTATAATAGCCGGTTGAGGGAGAGATATGGGGACGATCCTTCGACCCATCCAGATTTCGATCCGGATTTGTGGATGGAGGCTAGATCGTCTGGTGGACCCGATAAAAATCAGGTTTATGGGCTCTTCAACACTACGACCGAAAACTTATGGTCGGCCCGTAGTGTCTCAACCGTTGGGAGCTCTCCATCAGTATCAAGCACCCATTCAGGGGAGTTATTAGCCTTGAAACAACAATATGAACACCTCTCGACGGATTATTCTCATCTCCATCAAATGGTCATGAAGATTAGCTCAAAGATGGGTGATGATCCATGTGCTGCTCCTTTTTGGTCGTACGGTCCGGTCAATAACCAGCCTCCTCCTCCTCCTCCTCCTCCAGCTCCGCCACTATTTTAATTAGTTTAATTTTGTTTTTTAAAACATTTAATTTGTAATGAATATTATTTAATATTATTTTACATTTTTAATGTTTAATACAAATTTATTTGGTTATTAAGTTTTTTTACTGTTAATAAATAATTTTTTTAAAATATTTGAATTAAATATCGATGATATTATCGAGGGAACACAGCCGTCGGTATTTTACCGAGATTTGAAAAAAAATTACGGGCCGTGCCACAATCACCGACGGATACATTCCATCGGTATTTACCCCGATTATTACTGACAGATTTATTCCGTTGGTATTTGTCAAAGTCGGTAATATTTACCATCCATGCCATAATTACTGATGGATAGTCCATCGGTAATTACCGTTTAAAATACAGACAGAATTATTCTATCGGTACATTTCTCGCGGGAATTGTTTTTGGTGCGCTGAGCCGTCTGAAATACTGTCGGTGTTCCATCGGTGGTTGGTTTTTTTAATTGTCGATAGAATGGGCAACAGAATGAGAAATTATCGACGATAATGCCTCCGACGGACGTATTCCATCGGTGATGCTGTCGGTAAAATTTTTACCGACAGGTCTAGTTCATCTCACCGACGGAATTAATCCGTTGGTAAAACTGCTTAATTGTATAGTGATATGCAAGTGGTTGATGTTACATTTTGAGATGAAACGTTCATCATAAAACTTCCAAGTTTTTTAAGAGTAATCTAAATTTAATTCTTTTTTAAGACATGAAGGCCACCGTAACTTCTGGACTCACCAACTGTCTTTTATCTTCTATCTCACCTAAATCTTCCTCTCTCACTACTGCTTTATTCACATCCATTCCTGCCTCTATGATTTCTTGGATAAATGCTACTGTGTCATCTTAAGCATCTCATCTTCCCTGGAATTACTCTCTTTGCATAAATGATACTATTTCTTGAAAAACTATTTTCTTGACAACGTGACATCAATATATATGCACTTGAAATCTAATTTCAACAAATTAGCCTCTAAGGGCACACACTCAATAAGTGATTATTTTCAATATGTGAAGTCTATCATTGATTCTCTTGAAGCAATTGAATGTTCTTTTTTAGAGGACATAATAACTCAAATTTTGCTTACCTGATGCATATATGCAAGTGGTTGATGTAACATGAGTGGTGGAAATTTGACACAAGAAAAGGATAATATTCCAAGACTTTGAATAAGAACAAAACTTTGAACGAGGGCCATTCTGACCCAACAATTCATAAAATATCTTAAAATATAATATCACTTGATAACATAAAAGAAAATTATTGTAAACAGAGGAGAGTGTTAGAAAAACTATTATACATCTAATAAATATAAAATATCTAAAAATTATAAAAGATTGAGTAAAAATTGACTAAATATATTTAAGAGACTGAGCGGATTGAAAATTATATATAAGCATAATAATAAAAAAAAGTGGTAATTATATAGGTTTGATTTGTGGTTGTGAAATTTACAAATCCTTTCTCATATAATTAATTTATGAGTTGATCTTGACTTGGAAAGTGAACGATGATGGGTATACTTTAGAAACATGCGTTTATTTTACAATCCATTAAAAGTTTTTTTTTAAAGGAAATTAAAATTAACACACACGTAATGTAGTGAAGTGATGAATTCATTGTACTATTGTAGTGAAGTGATGAATTCATTGGCTTAATTGATAATATTACTTTAAAATCAATAAAATGTAAAAATTAAAGAAAAACATTAAGAGGGAAACATTGTCATGTGTTGGCCTTTAATTTCCACGATGAAAAAAGAATAGTCTTTAAGAGGGGAAAAAACACAAAAAAAACAAGAAGGAACCTTCTTATCGACTTTGAAAATTGTACCCTATTCGATATCATGTCTGACGTTCGAAAACGTCTTCAAGGGATTGTGAAAATGGAAACTCATGAACATTAATTTTCTTGAACCAATTAAACCTTAGTTGACTTAAAACCAATGTGGGGATCAAATGTTGGTTGATGAATGGGAAAAAGGTACTCCCTGAGTCTGAAAGCATCATAAGGATGTAAGGATTCATTATTTTCCTATTTAATGTTTGATCCATAGAGCATCACAGCAAGCCATTTGATCTCAATTTAAATCTGTAAGACCCCATTGAAACTGAAGCTTCCAAGCATGAGTTCATTCATATTGTGGTTTCTTTCCTTTCAAATAATTCAACACTGTTTCTCCTTCTCATTAGCTAGAGGAGGAAGCGAGATAGACAAGCTCTCGCTACTAGCTTTCAAGGCTCAAATCTCAGATCCCCTTAAAAAACTAAGCTCGTGGAATGAATCCTTACACTTCTGCCAGTGGTCAGGAGTAACATGTGGAGGACGCGATGAAAGAGTCATACAGCTTGACCTCCACTCCAGCCAACTGGTGGGCAGCCTATCTCCCTCCATTGGGAACTTGAGTTTTCTTAGCCTACTAAGCTTGGAAAACAACGGTTTCACCAATACTATCCCCCAAGAATTAGGTCGTTTGGTTCGGCTACAGGCACTGCTCCTTGGGAACAACTCGTTTAGTGGTGAAATCCCGGCTAACATTTCTCATTGCTCGAACCTCCTGAAGCTTAATTTAGAGGGAAACAATCTTACCGGCAACCTTCCTGCCGGACTTGGATCGTTATCAAAGCTGCAGGTATTTAATTTTAGAAAGAACAATCTAGATGGCAAGATACCACTCTCTTTCGAAAATCTTTCATCTATCATTGAAATCGAAGGAAAAATGAATTATTTGCAAGGGGGCATTCCCAATAGTATTGGGAAACTGAAAACATTGAATTTCTTTTCTCTCGGCTCAAATAATCTGAGTGGTACAATCCCTCCCTCCCTATACAATATTTCTTCTCTTATTCATTTCTCTCTGCCTCATAACCAATTTCATGGTACACTTCCTCCAAACATTGGCCTAACTCTTCCAAATCTGGAATTTCTTGGCATTCACGACAATCAATTAAGCGGACTAATTCCAGCAACGCTCTTAAATACCTCAAAATTTACTGAGATTTATCTTTCCTACAATGAATTCACCGGAAAAGTTCCCACTTTAGCTAGCATGCCTAACCTGAGGGTTTTTTCAATTCAAGAAAGTGGGCTTGGAAATGACGAGGATGATGATTTGTCGTTTCTCTACACCCTCTCAAACAGCAGCAAGTTGGAAGTTTTGGCTATAGATGGGAACAATTTTGGAGGGGTGCTGCCTGACATAATTAGCAACTTCTCAACAAAGCTCAAGAAGATGACATTCGGAAGCAATCAAATCCAAGGAAGCATTCCCGATGGCATTGGAAATCTCATAAGCTTGGATACTTTAGGTTTGGAGAGAAATCATTTGACAGGCAGCATACCAAATTCTATTGGTAAATTACAAAATTTAGTCGATCTCCTTCTTAGTGAAAATAGATTATCAGGGAGCATCCCTTCTTCTTTAGGGAACATCACCTCGTTGATGCAAATTAATTTTCATCAAAATAGTTTACAGGGAAGCATCCCTCCAAGCCTGGGAAACTGCACGAACTTGTTGCTCTTGGGTCTCTCCCAAAACCATCTCAGTGGTCCCATACCAAAAGAGGTCCTTAGCATTTCATCCTTGTCAAAGCGTTTGGGTCTGTCTGAAAATCAGCTGTCTGGTTCCCTTCCCTTTGAAGTTGGCAAGTTAAAGCATCTTGGATACATGGACATCTCCAAAAACAGGCTATCAGGGGAAATTCCAGCAAGTCTTGGCAGTTGCGAGAGTTTGGAACATTTGTCTTTGGATGGGAACTTCTTCCAAGGCCCCATTTCCGAGTCTTTGAGATCTTTGAGAGCACTTCAAGATCTTAATCTCTCTCACAACAACTTGACTGGCCAAATTCCCAAGTTTTTGGGAGATTTCAAGTTGTTGCAGAGTTTGGATCTGTCATTTAATGACCTTGAAGGTGAGGTGCCCATGCACGGTGTTTTTGAGAATACAAGTGCGGTTTTGATTGCAGGGAACAAGAATCTTTGTGGAGGAATACTTCAGTTGAATCTGCCCACTTGCAGATCCAAGTCAACAAAGCCAAAGTCTTCTACCAAGCTGACATTGACAGTCGCTATTCCTTGTGGCTTTATTGGATTAATCTTCATCGCATCTTTTTTATTTTTGTGCTGCTTGAAAAAATCGTTGAGAAAAACAAAAAACGAGTTGTCATGTGAAATGCCATTCCGAACAGTAGCTTACAAAGACCTCCTTCAAGCAACTAATGGATTCTCTTCGGGCAATTTAGTTGGTGCTGGTAGTTTTGGGTCTGTGTACAAAGGAGTACTTGCATTTGATGGAGTGACTGTTGCTGTGAAAGTATTCAACTTGCTACGCGAAGGAGCTTCCAAAAGCTTCATGAGAGAATGTGCAGCCTTGCTAAACATCAGGCACCGGAATCTTGTCAAAGTATTATTTGCATGTGCTGGCGTTGATGTTCAAGGTAATGATTTCAAAGCTCTTGTTTATGAGTTCATGATCAATGGAAGTCTAGAAGAATGGTTGCATCCAATCCATACGTTGGACCTGGAAGTGCATCAGCCGAAAAATCTTAATCTCATTCAGAGGTTAAACATTGCAATTGATGTGGCTAATGCGCTCGACTATTTGCACAACCAATGCAAAATGCCGATTGTTCATTGTGATCTTAAGCCAAGTAATGTTCTTCTCGATGGAGATATGACTGCTCATGTTGGGGACTTTGGATTGTTAAAGTTCCTTTCTGAAGCATCCTGTCAGTCATCTTCGAGTCAGACAAGCTCTGTTGGATTAAAAGGCACCGTCGGCTACGCAGCTCCTGGTAACATACAACTCTAGAGGGATACATATTCCATTATTTACAAGTTTTTTCTAGCATTTTATCTCCAAGGTCATAAACAACTCTGATTAATTAACCATTCAAACAAACTGACTGCAGAGTATGGCATCGGAAGCGAGGTGTCAACTTTCGGGGATGTATACAGCTATGGCATCCTACTGCTGGAGATGATTACTGGGAAGAGAC
>Ga0325403_1000127_pt1 | contig 41633 bp, 41 predicted proteins | sample PopdelMetagenome_19_FD_205665 | JGI IMG/M metagenome (GOLD analysis project Ga0325403, IMG submission 205665) | Populus deltoides microbial communities from Bellville, Georgia, United States - Xylem-PdKOR-R4 | ecosystem: Host-associated > Plants > Phyllosphere > Stem > Wood/Secondary xylem... | reverse complement strand
CGGGGCGAGCTGCTCACCCGGGGGCGCCGTGCCGAGGGCGACGCCGGCGACGGGGTCGAGCAGGCCGATCACGGAGACGGCGGACGCGTCGAGGCGGGCCAGACCGGCGGACCGACGGCGAAGGCCAGCGCCGTCGCCACCAGGGAGACGCAGGCGAGGGCGAGCCAGCCCGCGCCGTCGAGCGCGGGCGGCGGGCCCTCCGCGAGCCCGGCGGCCGGCGCGAGCAGCAGCCCGCTGAGGGTCAGCTGCCACGCCGTCATCGTGATCGGCCGGGGGGCCGGCGGCAGGGCCCCGGAGGCGGCGCGGCGGACCCACCGCTGCGAGAGCGCCGTGGCGGCGGAGGACGCGACCACGCCCGCCACCGCGGCGAGCACCCCGAGCGGGTCGCGCCCCGAGGTGGCCGCTCCCAGCAGCAGGACGACGCCGAGCAGCCCGACCAGGGCTGCCGCGAGCGCGGCGGCGCGGGGCCGCTGGGACGGCGCGAGCAGCACCAGGCCGGCGGGCAGGGCGCGCAGCACGCCGCCCCGCAGCGGCTCGTCGGCGGGGAGCGCGTGGCCGGTCACCCAGCAGGTGGTGCCCCTGGAGACCGGGGCGACGGCGGTGACGGCGGCCCAGCGCCAGGTGGCTCCCACGGGGGTCAGAGCGTCCTGGCGGGGTCGGCGGTTCCTCGCCGGGGGCGGCCCGCGAGCCGGGGCGACCGGCGGCCCCACCGCGGATGTCGCGCGACCCCGTTGACGCTCCGGTCGGGCGCACCTAGCGTCCGGCGCATGGCCCCCCGTCGCTCGCAGGTGCACCCCGCCTGCCTGCTGACGACGCGCAAGATGCCCCTGTACGCCGAGGACACGACCCGCGGCGACCTGCGCCCCTGAGCCCGGCTGCTCCCCCCGCGCCACCCCAGCAGCCAGCCAGCCAGCCAGTCAGCACAGGAGCACAGCCATGCCCGGAACCGAGAGCAAGCACGTCAAGCTCGGTCTGTTCGAGACGCCCGTCCTCAACGTCGGCGGGATGACGACGTGGACGCACCCCGAGAACCAGACCCACCGCTACGCGGACCTGTCGTACTGGGTGGAGACGGCGCAGCGCCTGCAGGACGCCACGTTCGACTTCTGCTTCCTGGCGGACAGCTACGGGCACGGCGAGATCGGCGGCGCCAGGCCCGACGTCAACGCCCGCGAGGCGATGGAGCTGCCCCGGCTCGACCCGATGCTGCTCGTGCCGGCGATGGCGCACGCGGCGCAGCAGCTGGGCTTCGTGGTGACGGCCTCGACGGTGTTCGAGCCGCCGTTCGCCAACGCCCGCCGCTTCTCCACCCTCGACCACCTCACCCGCGGACGGGTCGGCTGGAACGTCGTGACCTCGAGCTTCGCGGAGAGCGCCTCGGCCAACTTCGGGCGGCCGATGGTCCCCCACGACGAGCGCTACGCCATGGCCGAGGACCACCTGCTCACGACCTACGCCGTCCTCGAGGGATCCTGGGAGGACGACGCGGTGCTGGCCGACAAGGCCAGCCGCACCTACGCGGACCCGGCCAAGGTCCACCGGGTCACCCGGACCGGCCCGTACTTCTCCGTGGACGGGTACAGCAACACCGCCCCCTCCCCGCAGCGCACGCCGGTGCTGTTCCAGGCCGGCACCTCCGAGGCCGGGCTGGGCGTCGGGTCGCGGCACGCGGAGTGCGTGTTCCTCCAGGGGTCCACGAGGGCCAGGCTGGCGGAGCACGTCACCACCCTGGACCGGTTGGCCGTCGAGGCCGGGCGCGCACCGGGCTCGGTGAAGACGATGGTGGGCCTGTCGGTCGTCGTCGCCCCCACCCGCGAGGAGGCGCAGCGCCGGTACGCCGACTACCTGGCCCTCAACACCCGCGAGAGCGCCATCGCCAGCTACGCGCTCTTCACCGGCGTCGACCTGGGGGCCTTCGACCCGGACGCCCCGTTCTCCGGCATCCGCACCGAGATGGGCCAGAGCCAGGTGGAGCGCCACGCGCGGTCGGAGGGCCCCGGACCTACGGTGGGCGACGTGATCGAAGCGCACCGCACGCGGGGCTCCCGGGGGATGGTGGCCGTCGGCTCGCCCGACGACGTCGTGGACGAGGTGCTCGGCCTGGTCGACGCCACGGGCGTGGACGGGTTCCTCCTGGAGCCGTTCGTGCAGCCCGGTTCGGTGGTCGACGTCGCCGAGCACGTGGTGCCGCGGCTGCGGGCCGCCGGCCGGTTCCGCACCGAGTACACCGAGGACACCCTGCGGGAGCGGATGTTCGGGGCGGGGCACCGGCACCTGCCCGCCGACCACCCCGGTGCCGCCGCGCGCACCTGGGCCACCGCGTGAGCGCCCCCTCCGGCGCGGGGCTCACCTCCGTCGACGACGCGCCCGACGCCGCGTCCGCGCACCGCGCACTGCGCGACGCCTTCGGGCGCTTCCCGAGCGGCGTGGTCTCGGCGTGCGCCCGCGTCGACGGCGCCCCCGTCGGCATGGCGATGAGCTCGTTCACCTCGGTCTCGCTCGACCCGCCGCTGGTGCTGGTGTGCGTCGACAGGGCCTCCTCGACCTGGCCGAGGCTGCGGGACGCCCAGCGCCTGGGCATCTCCGTGCTCGGTGAGGCCCACGACGCCACCGCGCGCCAGCTCGCCTCGCGCACCGCCGACAGGTTCGCCGGCCTCGCGCTGGTCGACGGCGAGGGCGGCGCCCTGTTCGTCGGCGGCGCCGCGGCGTGGCTGGAGTGCTCGGTCGAGGACGAGCTCCCCGGGGGCGACCACGTCGTCGTCCTGCTGCGCGTGCACGGGCACCGGGTGCTCGAGACGGGCCCCCTGGTCTTCCACGGGAGCACCTTCACCACGGTGGCGCCTACCCTGGTGGGGTGATGTGCGCATGACGCTGGCACCTGAAGGACGTCGCATGCTGCGGGTCGAGGCCCGCAACTCCGCCGTCCCCATCGAACGCAAGCCCGAGTGGATCCGCACCACCGCCAAGACCGGCCCCGAGTACACAGCCCTGCACTCCCTGGTCAAGCGCGAAGGCCTGCACACCGTCTGCCAGGAAGCCGGCTGCCCCAACATCTTCGAGTGCTGGGAGGACAAGGAAGCCACCTTCCTCATCGGCGGTGACCAGTGCACCCGCCGCTGCGACTTCTGCCAGATCGACACCGGCAAGCCCGCCGCCTACGACGCCGACGAACCCCGCCGCGTCGCGGAGTCGGTGGCCTCCATGGGCCTGCGCTACGCCACCATCACCGGCGTCGCCCGCGACGACCTGGACGACGGCGGCGCCTGGCTGTACGCCGAGACCGTCCGCCGCATCCACGCCAACCCGACGGTGGACGGGGCGGGCACCGGGGTGGAGCTGCTCATCCCCGACTTCAACCGCGACCCCGACCAGCTCGCGGAGGTCTTCTCCTCCGCCCCGGAGGTGCTGGCCCACAACGTGGAGACCGTGCCGCGGGTGTTCAAGCGGATCCGCCCGGCCTTCACCTACGAGCGCTCCCTGGGGGTCATCACCGACGCCCGCGCCGCGGGCCTGGTGACCAAGTCCAACCTGATCCTGGGGATGGGGGAGACCTACGAGGAGGCCGTCGAGGCGCTGCGCGATCTCCACAACGCGGGCTGCGACATCATCACCATCACCCAGTACCTGCGGCCCTCCCCGCGCCACCACCCGGTGGAGCGCTGGGTCAAGCCGGAGGAGTTCGTGGCCCTGTCGGACGAGGCCGACCGGATCGGGTTCCTGGGGGTGCTGGCGGGTCCGCTGGTGCGCTCCTCCTACCGGGCGGGGCGGTTGTACGCCCAGGCGCTGGCCGCCCGCGGTGGGGTGCTGCCGGTGCAGCTGGAGCACCTGGGTGCGGCCTCGGCGGCGGGCCCGGCCCGCCAGGAGGCCTCCGCGCTGCTCGCCGCGCAGGCGAAGCGCACCATCCCCAGCGCCCGCTGAGGTGACGCCCTGACCCACCCGGACCTGCGCGCCGGTCCGGGTGGGTCGAGCGGTGCCTAGAATCTCGGCTATGGCACGCCGCGTCGATCCCGCCCCCTCCCCCGCCCCGGCGGAGGGGCGTCGCCGCGGGCTCTTCCGCCGCCGCAAGCCCCGCACGGGGCCCGGCCGCATCGCGCAGATGCGCGAGGTCTACCGGATGACGGCCCGCGTCGACCCGTCCATCAAGTGGTGGATGATCGGCGCGCTGCTCATCCCGTTCGTGGTGTTCGAGGTCATCGGCATCCTGACCGGCCACCCGATCTACTTCGGCATCATCGGTGTCCTGTTCGGCGTGCTCGCCGCGCTGTTCGTGCTGGCGCGCAAGGCCGAGCAGGCCGCGTACAAGAGCCTGGAGGGCCAGCCCGGTGCCGCCGGTGCGGCGCTGCGCACGCTGCGCCGCGGCTGGGTGGTGGAGGACGAGCCCGTCGCCATCGACCCGCGCACCCGCGACACCGTCTTCCGCGTGGTGGGGCGTCCCGGCGTCATCCTCGTCTCCGACGGGCCCCCGCACCGCGTGACCAAGCTCCTCGACGACGAGCGCCGCCGCACCGCCCGCGTGCTCCGCGACGTGCCGCTGCACCTGGTGCAGTGCGGCCGCGGCGACGGCCAGACCCCGCTGCCGAAGCTGCCGCGCAAGATCCAGCGGCTCGAGCGCAAGCTCACCAAGCAGGAGGTCATGGAGGTGCAGAAGCGCCTCAAGGCCCTCGGCGGCCTCAAGGCCCCGATCCCCAAGGGCATCGACCCGTTCCGCGCGCGGCCCGACCGCCGCGCCGTCCGAGGTCGCTGAGCCCCGCTCCCCCGCCGCAGCGCCTCTGGCCGCTGACCCGCTGACCCTCAGCGGGCCAGCGGCCAGCGCTGCTCGCGGGAGCTGAGCAGCGCGAGGGCGGCCAGCGACACGGCGTCGACGAGGACGCCGTCGCCGACCATCGCCGCCAGCTCGACGTCGGGCACGAAGCGCGTGACGAGGTCGGCCTCGGTCTCCTCGAGCTGCTGCTCCCCCGGGGTCAGGCCCTCCGCGAGCCAGGCGTGCCCGCGCTGCGAGCTCAGCCCGGCGGCGAGGTCGAAGCTGCCGAGGGCCGTGACGCGCTCAGCCCGCAGGCCGGTCTCCTCGGCGAGCTCGGCCCGGGCGAGGTCCTCGAGCGAGCCCGAGGCGCCGGTGCTCCAGGTGCCCTGGGGGAACTCCCAGCGGCGGGCGCCGACCGGGTAGCGGAACTGCTGGACCAGCCACCAGCCCGGGCGGCCCTCGGCGTCGGTGCCGCGGGGCAGCACGATGCAGAAGTCGGGCTTGTCGACGACGCCGTAGATGCTCTCGGCGCCGTCGTCGCGGACGACGACGTCCTCCCGGACGCTGATCCAGGCGTTGGCGTACACGACCTTCGACCCTCGCTGCTGCACCTGCCGATCCTCCCCCGGCGGCTGCCTCGCGCTCGTGAGGAGGGGTTCAGGCGCGGGGCTGGCGGCGCAGGAGCACGGTGCCGGCGGCCTTGTCGTGCAGGCCGCGGCCGTGTCCGTCGGGGATGAGCGCGGGGATGACGAGCACGATCAGCAGCGTCCGGACGAGCACCGACCGCGGCGGCGGCGGGGTGGTCCGTGCGGAGACGTCGAGGGCGGAGCCGGTCCAGACGTGCACGCGCATCCCGAGCAGCACGTGCCCGAAGCTGCCGCCCAGCAGGGCGACGAAGAGCAGCTGCTCCGCGGCGAAGAGCAGCAGGGTGGCCAGGGAGTCGTAGCCGAAGAAGGCCGCGGACAGCACCGAGCAGGCCGCCCAGTCGATGACGAGGGCGCCGATGCGCCGTCCGACCCGGGCCAGGGAGCCGGGACCGTGCACCGGCAGGCCGAGGCTGCGGCCGGGCCAGTCGTCAGGGGCGTCGGCGCTCTGGCTCACCTCGGCAGGCTACGTCGCAGCGGAGTCGCGGCGATCTGGGCGGGCTGATCGGAGCAGGCCAGGAGGCCCTACTAGGGTGCTGGCAGCGGTACCTGCCCTGCTGTCCGACCCCCCGAGGAGGTCTGGTGTTCAAGGACGCGAACGAGGTCGCTCGCTACATCACCGACAACGACGTGAAGTTCGTCGACGTGCGGTTCTGCGACCTGCCCGGCGTGATGCAGCACTTCAACGTGCCGGCAGCGACGGTCGACGAGGACTTCTTCACCGAGGGCCAGATGTTCGACGGCTCCTCGATCCGCGGCTTCCAGGCCATCAACGAGTCCGACATGAAGCTCATCCCGGACCTCGGCACGGCCTACATCGACCCGTTCCGCGTCGAGAAGACGCTGAACATCAACATGAGCATCGTCGACCCCATCACGGGCGAGCCGTACAGCCGCGACCCGCGCCAGGTCGCCGCCAAGGCCGAGGCCTACCTGAAGAGCACGGGGATCGCCGACACGGCGTTCTTCGCGCCGGAGGCCGAGTTCTACATCTTCGACGACGTGCGCTTCAAGACCTCCCAGCAGGAGGCCTACTACCACATCGACTCCATCGAGGCCGCGTGGAACACCGGTCGCGTGGAGGAGGGCGGCAACCGCGGGTACAAGACGCCCTACAAGGGCGGCTACTTCCCGGTCCCGCCCACCGACCACTACTCCGACCTGCGCGACAAGATGAGCCTCGCGCTCGACGCGCAGGGCCTCGGCGTGGAGCGCGCCCACCACGAGGTGGGCACCGCGGGCCAGACGGAGATCAACTACCGCTTCGACGAGCTGGCCAAGTCCGCCGACAAGGTCATGCTCTTCAAGTACATCATCAAGAACGTGGCGTGGGAGAACGGCAAGACCGTCACCTTCATGCCGAAGCCGCTCTTCGGTGACAACGGCTCGGGCATGCACGTGCACCAGTCGCTGTGGAAGGACGGCAAGCCGCTCTTCTACGACGAGTCCGGTTACGGCGGCCTGTCCGACACGGCCCGCTGGTACATCGGTGGCCTGCTGCACCACGCGCCGTCGCTGCTCGCCTTCACCAACCCGACGGTGAACAGCTACCACCGCCTGGTGCCGGGCTACGAGGCGCCGGTCAACCTGGTCTACTCGGCCCGCAACCGCTCCGCCTGCGTGCGCATCCCGATCACCGGGTCGAACCCGAAGGCCAAGCGCATCGAGTTCCGCGTGCCGGACCCGTCGGCCAACCCGTACCTCGCCTTTTCGGCGATGCTGCTGGCCGGCCTGAACGGCATCCAGAACCGCATCGAGCCGCCGGACCCGGTGGACAAGGACCTCTACGAGCTGCCCCCCGAGGAGCACGCCTCGATCCAGCAGGTCCCCGGCTCCCTGGGCGCCGTCCTCGACGCGCTCGAGGAGGACCACACGTACCTGACCGACTCCGGGGTCTTCACCGAGGACCTCATCGAGACCTGGATCGAGTACAAGCGGAAGAACGAGATCGACCCGATCCGCTTCCGCCCGCACCCGCACGAGTTCGAGATGTACTACGACATCTGAGCACCACATGCGGCCTGACCTGCGGCGATGTGATGTCGATCAAAGGTTAGTCCCAATCTAGTCCCAGGTGCACACACGTTCGAGCCCGCACCACCCGCCCTATGACCTGACATGGCGGGTGGTGCGGGCTCGTTCGTCGTGACGCTCTGTCAACAGCGCTGCGGGGGTCTGTTCAGCGTCGCAGGGTCGGCCCTCCGGGGCCGAGTCCCGGGCGGCGCTGGTGGTGAGCGGCGATGGCCTCAGCAGCGATGGCCGACCTCGAGGGTGAAGGCAGCTGCGCAGCTCGCTGAGCCATCACGTCACCGATCACCGCCCGCGCGGACTCGTCCGACTCCGGCCACAGGTGGGCGTAGACGTTTAACGTGGTCGTGGCCGCCGCGTGACGCAGTCGATACTGGACCACCTTGACGTCCAGGCCCTGGCTGATCAGCAGCGAGGCCAGGTAGTGGCGCAGGTCGTGGAAGCGGAACTCCTGGGGCAGCCCCGCATCCCGGCGGGCCTCGATCATGGCGCGGTCGATGGTGCGCGGGCAGATCTGCCGACCCCGTCCGTCACTAACGACGTAGCCACTTCCCCACCGCTGCACCGAGGCCACCAGCTGGTCCATCAGCTCTGGCGGCACCGGCAGCGAGGTGCGGTGGCTGTCACCCTTGAGGGGCTCCTGGGGGTACTGGAACATCGGGTTCACCAGACCTCGCTCGACGTCGAGGTCCTGCACGCGCAGCCCGCACGCCTCACCGGTGCGCAGCCCGACGAAGGCACCCAGCAGCACCGCCGGGCGCAGGTGACCGGGGAAGGCGTCATGCAGGGCCCACACCTGCTCGGTGCTGGGCACGAAGGGCCGCTGGGTGCCGCTTCGCGGGGAGGTGCGCCGCGAGCAGGGGTTGCGGTCCAGCAGCTCGTCGTGGATGGCGTCGGTCATGATCTGCGACAGGCGCCGGTGCAGGGAGTAGACGTAGCTGGGCGCGAAGCCCTGCTTCTTCAGCGCAGCCACCCAGGCCCGGACGTGGGAGGGCTTGACCTCCCGCAATGGCATGTCTCCGAAGGCGGCGTTGATGTGCGCCAGGTGCACCCTGGCCTGGCGCACCGTCCGGGTGCGGTTGGTGCCGTGGCCTTCCAGCCAGGTCTCCCCCCACTGCGCGACGGTGGTCCGGTCCTGCTGCTCGCGGATCGAGGGGTCGCCGCCGGCCCGCACGACGGGCATGACCTCGTCGAGCCACTGCTGGGCGTCGGCCTTGCGGTCGAAGTGGCGGGCGACCTGCTTTCCGCCGGGGAGGCTGTATCGGGCTCGCCACTTGCCGTCGGCGCGGCGGGCGATGCTCACCGCGCGGGCCGCGCCGAACGCTGCGGGCCGCGGGCAGCCACGCGGTCGGCGATGACCTCATCGCTGGTCCGCGGGCGCGGGACCTGCCCACGCTCGATCGCTCGCTGCGCGTCGAGCCATGCGAGGACGGCGACCCGGCTGTACAGGACGCGCCGGCCGACCTTCACGCTAGGCGGCCCGGTGCGCACGTGACGCCAGTACCGGACCGTCGACTCCGGGGTGCGCAGCAGCTCGGCCACCTCGCGGGTCAGCAGGTACTCGGTGACGGGGCTGGTGAGTGGGTCAGGCGTCGCGGCCATGGATGCGGGTCCTCAGGCTCGGCGCTCGGCGGGTCGCCGGGCGGGCTGACCAGGGCACCCGACCCGCCTTGCCCAGGCCCTGACCGGCTCACATCTCCGCGCGTCCGGTTCGTGGCGGCCCCTTGCCCAGTACCTGACGACACCCGTCAGCCCGGGCCACGATGGTCGCCAGCGGACCAACGGGCTGCCTTCCTCGGCGCTACCGGCGCGCGAGCTCGTGAGCCACGCGCGCGTCCCGGAAGCCCACGAGCGCTCGGGCCGCCGGCCGTGCAGCCTCGAGGTCCCACGAGGCTTCGCGACCCGCGCTCCACCGTGCCCAGCCCCTGTGGGTCATGGCGGGCACGATCTCCACGCCGTCACGCGTCTCACCCTCAGCGAGGTCGGGCACTCCCGGGCCGGACAGGACCAGCAGCGCCCGCACCGGCACCTCTGGGGCGACCTGGCGAAGCAGTCCTCGGACCTTGCGCGTGGCTGCCTGAACCTGAAGGAGGTGCGCCTGCAGACCCCAGAGGTGGTCCAGGTCAGAGCTGGCGGTCATCACCCACTTGACCTCCACGACCCACACGCCGTCGAGAGCCAGGACGACGTGGTCGACGTCGGTGCGCTCGAACATCAGCGAGCTCACCACGCCGTAGACCCCGTGGGTCCGGCGCAGCTCGTCGCCGACGTCCGCCTCGACCCCGCGGCCGATGCGGCGCAGCAGCGAGCCGTCGAGGACGGTGAGCAGCACTGCGACTCCCCCCGCGAGCGGACCGGCGCACAGACCGACGACGAAGCCCTGCCACTGGACGGGGCCGCCGGAAGCCGGCAAGACCAGACAGACGCAGATCACAACGAAGAGCACCGCGAGGGTGAGGAGGTCTCGCCACCGCCGGCGGAGGACGGCTGCTCTCCGCTCGCGCATCCGCCGAGCCACAGGGTGAGCACGGCCGAGGACTCGTCGGTCATGTGGGATGCGCAGCGGACCGTGTCCACGCCGGTCGAGCCACCACTTCACGGCTCCTCATCGACAGGAGCAGCCCGAACCTGTTCTCCGTTACGCCCTTCTGGGCGGTGCGACGGACGACACGACAACAGCCGTCGGGCTCCGCTTCTCGGCGACTACCAGGCCCTCGCCTATTCACGACCGCGCCGGTCGGGACCTCACGGGGCAAGGGTCGTGGACCACTTGGATACCTTGCTCCGCTCCCAGTCAACTCTCAGCGCAGGACTGGGCAAGGGGCCCGTCTCCTATCTCATCCGCCGCCCCGTTCCAACACACGACTACCGGGCAGGGCAAAGAAGACCTCGCCACTCGAAGCGGCGGGCGCCCCTCGGCGCTCAATAACTCTGCGATTCAGCAACCCGGTGGACGCGCAGGTCTGCCCCACGATTGGTTCCTCAGTAGGGCGGGACAATGAAGCGAATCCCGCCCTATGATGGCAACCCTGCCCCGGGCGTCGGGGGCGGCGCCTACCGTCGGGTCGTGACCTTCCCCGCCCCCCTTGGCGTCAGTGGCGACGCCGACGTCGGCTCCGCCGACAGCGTCGCTCTCGACGGAGTGATCGACAGCGACCTCAGTCCCGAGCCTGTCCCGGAGCCCGATGACCGCGGCCGCGTCGGCGGCAACCTCGACGACAAGGACGTCCTCCTTAACGCAGCGGTCGAAGGGCAGCTGCAGCTCGCCTCGCTCGGAGTCCTACCCGAGCTGGCGGGGCTGCCCGAGCGCGAGGCGGCCTATGCCCGCGCCGCCCGGGCGGAGAACACCCTGCGGGGGTACCGCTCGGACTGGGCCGACTTCACCACCTGGTGCACCGCCCACGACGCCGACCCGATGCCCGCCTCACCGTCAGCACTGACCGGGTACCTGGTCGCCCTCGCCGAAGCCGGAGCGAAGGTCGGCACACTCTCGCGGCGGCTGTCCTCGATCAAGTTCGCCCACGCCAGCGCCGGGCACCCCGACCCCGCCACCCACCCCCGCGTCAGCACCGTGTGGGAAGGCATCCGCCGCGTCCACGGCGCACCCCCGGAGCAGGCGGCCCCGATGATGCCGCCGCTGCTCTTCGACGTCCTCGCGGCCTGCCCGGTCACCCGCACCTGGCCAGCCACGACAGCCACAGGGCACCGCCGCAGGTCAGCACCGCGGGCCGATGAGCCGGACCTGACCGGGGCCCGCGACCGCGCGCTCCTGCTGGTCGGCTTCGTCGGGGCGCTGCGCCGCAGCGAGCTCACCGCCCTCGATATGGCCGATATCGCTGAGCACCCCAACGGCCTGGTGCTGTCCCTGCCGCGCTCGAAGACCAATCAGACCGGCGAGCACGCCGAACTCGTCGTCCTGCCCCGGGCCGGCAACCCCGACCGCTGCCCCGTGATGGCGCTGCAACGCTGGCTGGAGCTGGCCGGCATCACCGAGGGCCCGGTGTTCCGCGGCGTGACCAAGGCCAACCGCGCCGGTCAGCGGCGCCTGCACCCAGAATCGGTGACCACCCTGGTCAAGGGCGCCCTGGCCCGCACCGGCGCCCCGACCACCGGGTACAGCGGGCACTCCCTGCGGGCGGGGTTCGTCACCTACGCCCACCTGCGCGGGTCGAGTGACCGCGCGATCGCCCACCAGACCCGCCACCGCTCGATGGCCTCACTGGGGGGCTACGTGCGTATAGCGCACGCCTGGACCGACAACGCCGCTACCGCGCTCGGGCTCTAAGAGACCTCCCACACCCTCGTCACTCCCCATGAATGGGCCGCAGTCGCCCTAGGCGCCACTTCGGCGCCTGGCTGCCTTCCCCGACTGCGCCACCGGGGCAATGAGGATCTCGGCAGCCGGGTCGCTATCGGCATCGTCCTGGTATGTGGCTCGCTCAAGCTGACCGAGTGCAAGTACGTCAGCGCGGAAGTCGGCGAAACGAGCAACTTCAGGTTGCGCCGCCGAGGCCAGCTCATAGGTGCGCAGAATAGACTGCAGCCGGGACCTTGCCTCATCGGTGTGCGGACCCTGAGCGAGCTTGGTGTCCAGTTCGCGCATGAGCCGACGAGCGTCATACTTGCTGATCCCGGTGGGATACGTCGAGTCGAAGTTCGCCAGCGTTCGCTTGAACCGGTCATCACTACGGTTTCGACTCTCCTCGTCGGCAGCTCGCTGGAGCCGCTCCAGCAAGGTAGCCAGCAAAGCCGAGAAGCGCTCTCGGATTTGATCGCACCCCTCAAGATTGGGGGCGTGGTTCACCAGGTTCAAGACTTCACGCGCAACACCGACCTTGGTAAGCAAGTCGTCCGGAAAGGCCCGGTTGAAGACTGACTCCAGCGCCTTCCATAAAGACCCCTCCGCGGATTCAAGCTCAGCGCTAATCGCATCAAGAGTGAAAGCGGTTGCATCGACGGACGAGAGGTCACGGAACCGTGCGAGTTGGTTCAGCGCTGCACGGTGCAGCAGGGTCAAGGGAACAAGGTCTTCAATCTCCCGTACCGTCACCCCGTCATCGAACTCGAGTTTGGAAGAGCTCGACCATGCGTCCAGCATGACGACGAAGTCATCGAGCAGGACCCGCCGCTTTCGTGCCTCGCCGCGCTTCAGAACTCCCTGGGCATCTCTTCCAGCTTTGTCGCCGTCAAGGAGCGCGACACAGGGCGGCTTCACGCTGTCTCGGCCACGAGCCAAGTAGACCATGTACGGAATACCATCAGCCCCGCCGGCGGCAACGACCGTCACCGTGTTGAGATCGAGCACATCGACGACCTCGGGCGAATGGCGGGAGAGGTGGTTGGACAGGCCAGTGATCAAAAGTTGGTCCACAGGCCCCTCAACAAAGAGGTTGGCGCCGCCGATGAAGGCGGTCTCGGCCACGTAGGCACCGAGAGAGGAGCGTAAGGGCTCGTAGCGGTTGTTGGCCGCGTCGCGTACGACACGCGTTCCCTCGTCCTCGGCGCCCTTGTCCAGCACTCGGATGAGGTGGGGTGCGTTCTTGTCAATCAGGAAGGGTGAGTGGGTGACGTAGACGACCTGACTGGGGCGTGAGCCATCTTCGGGCTGCGCATAGTTCTGCAAAACTCGCAAGAGGTCTTGCTGCCCCACACTGGAAAGATAAGCGTCGGGCTCGTCAAGCAGAAGTACGTCAGGCTTGCCATGCTCGATGCGGTGAGCCAGAAGTTGCACGAAGTAGCTCAGGAAGAAGCGGAGGCCTTGACTGCGCTCGTCGAAGCTATATTTGGAGCCGGTTTTGTCTCGAATGGTGAAAGCAATCTCATGTTCCCGCGCCTCGACTCTGAGGTCAAAATCCTGGTCTTGGGACCACCACCGCTGGATGTTCAGGTTCTCTTTGATCGCGGCGTTCATAGCGCCGATGACGGCTTCTACCTGCCCTTCGCGACCAGAGGCAATAGCGTCTCGCAGCTCCACGAAGGCATCCGGGTCTATGCCAGAGACATCAACCAGTAGCTGGCGCGCCAGTTGAAACTCGTCCTCGCGCTTACGCATGGCGTCCTGGTTCGCCTCGTCATCTGACTGCTCCAGTAGCCGCGTAATATTTGCCAGGGTCGAAGCGTCGGTGATATCCGCCGCTGCCTGTATCACCTTAAGGACGTCCAAGCGCCTCTTGCGCTCCCTCAGGGGCGTTCTTTTCTCGCCGGCGAGGGCTCCGATAGAAACGTTGTTGGGGATGGCGAGGTCGGTACGCAGTTCGTGGAAGGTAGGCATGCGTGACTGCAGCTTGGACAGGGAAGTGCTAGTGAGGTCAACGCGATGGCCCTTGACCACCAAGAAGGGGGGAGCGGCCCCTGGGCGGTACAAGGTGAATGTGGCAACGTCCTGAAGCTCGGGGACGTCATCGATAGGGCCGTCCTCGGGCTCCATGGTCAGATGGACACCAAATTCCGGCAACCGCAGTTCACGCGATTTGACGGAGTAGAGTGCCGAGTAGCGACAGAAATCTGTTCGACTCATGGGCTTACCAGTTAGTGCAGCCTTCACTGCTGTCAGCAGCTGGCTCTTTCCTGCTTCGTTGGCGCCGACAATCGCCGTCATCCTCGACTCAAGGTCGACATGCACGAAGGGGTACCAGACACCCTCGGAGAGCTCCCACTCGGGGGGAGTCACCTGCCGCCGGTACTTCTTTTCGTAGTCGTAGTTGAAACTGCGGAAGAACCTGACGTCAACGCGCTCGATCCGCACGACACCTCCATACAGGGGGTCCTCGCCGCACAACACCCAGCGTGGCTGCTAGGCATGCGGTCGTTACCGGACACATGGTGCACGCGACCACCGACAACAGGCCTCGGCAGCCGACCCGTGAAGCATGACTGGTTGCCCTAGCGCTCAAACTGCTACTCCCGCCTGCACCTGGCCTTTCGCCACGTCGCGCGATCGACACCGATGCATCTGTCCGTCCAACGCGGCTACGGATCCACCGCTCCCCTCACCAGACTCTGTTAGCCGCCCGTCCACAGGTGCTGGTCGACTTGACTCCACGTTGCTGGCTTTTCTCGCTTACTCAGCCGCGGCCCATCACCGGCACGTACTGCGCATCGAGCATCTGCAGGCACAGCTGCCCCAGCTCGCTGAGCCGCCACCCCTGAACCTCATCGCGGTAGGTCCGCTTGAGGGTCTCCTCCTGGACCAATCCGTGCCGGCTCAAGGTCGCCAGCACCCCAGGAAGCGTCAGACGGCCGCCAGCGACCTTCTCCAGCACCGCCTGTTCGTGGGCTTTGAGGTAACGCCACCGATGCACGCGGGGAACGCCGTTGCCATCTTGGAGACGCTGGTCGCTTTCGTAAACGGTGGCCAGGGTCCGCAGCAGCGCCACATGGGGCCGCTCGAGGTCGTGCAAAGCTGCCGCCAGCGCAGCGGCGGGGTCGTACTGGTCACCAGCCTGCAGCCCGAAGGCAAGGACGCGTCCGAGGGCCTCGACCTTCTCTTCAGCCGTCAAGGTCGTTGCGGCCGCACGCAGTACCGCTGCGGCCAGTTCGGTATGGGCGTCGCTGGCAACCACCCGGCGCTCCAGGTCCTCGAGGGATTCCCCCAGGGCCTGGGCGGCCGCCGCCACAGCGGTAGCGACCTTCGCCTCTCGCCGGCGTTGGTGCTGTAAGTCGACTCGGCGGGCGACCTGCAGGGCCGCCACCGTGGCCGCGGCCAGCCACTCCGCTCCAGCGCTGGAGGAGCTTGTGATGATGGCGGTGCCGATGGCGGCTTGCATCAAATCTGGCAGAGACGCCCTGACTTGGTACTCCTCGCCAACGCCAGCACTTTCCGGCCCATGGTCCATTCGTGCAGTTTGCCCGTCATCAGTTCGCCATGGACTGAAGCGAGCGCATCTGTCGCGCCCGCCCCAAGACCAGGGACCGGGTGCTTGGTCGAGCTCCGCGCCATCCTTCACGGGGCCTGACGATCAACTTGGTAAGCGCCCAAGAACTAGGCTGCACCGCCGGCGGCGATGCGGCTGCTCGAGGGCGCCTCCTTGACGCTCAGCAGCCACCTCCTCGCGCCAACGGGCCCCTGGAGCACCGACCCCGGGAGCACTGGGCCGGTCGTCTCGTGCTGCGTCGCAATACGCGACAGCTACACCCCGATGACCACTCTCAGTACAGTTGGCGACAGGTTGACTCAGCCGGGCATGCTCAGGCTGACTTACCGCCGGCCGGGGAGGCCTCGGCCGGTTCTGCTGCGCGCGGGGCATCCAAGGCCTCCAGGATTTGGCGGTCTAGGGACTCCGGGGTCCAGGGCGCCTTGGAGCTAAGACGGTCGAAGAGCAGCACCCGCAGCAGGTCGACAGCCAACATGGCGGTGTTGTAGCGGCGCCCGCCGACCTCACTGAAGGCGTACCTGGTCTCGCTGGTGCCGTGGACGATGCTGGAGCGGTGGGAGTAGATCCTTTTGCTGAGGTCGTATACCTGGGCTGAGCTCAGCTCCGTAGCTCCTAGCCGAGAGACGCACGCTGCGGCGCGCAGGGACAGCCGGTGGGACAGCTCGTCTCGGCTGTTGCCGAGCAGAGCTTCCAGGCCGATGCAGGCGTCAATGACGCGATCCTCATCTTGGGAGCGCAGCTCGGCGAGCGAGAGGCGACGGGTGGCCAGCTTGACGCTCTTGGGAGCGTTCTCAAGGCTGCTGAGAATGTTCGGAATCAGTTCGAGATGCGCGCGGGGGATCGGCAAGGGCGCGCGGTTCCAAGCGAAATCGTCGAAGCGCTCGGGGTAGCGGCGCAGTACTGCTTCTTGGCTCACCGGTGGAAGATCATGCTCCCATCCGTCGGCCCATCCCAGCGGCCGCAGCAGCACCTGGGCGTAACCGGTTGGCTGGTCGGTGGCGATGCGCAGGGCCTCGCACACGCGGTCCACACGTTCGAGCGGCAGATGTACTTGTAGGTTCCCGAGCTGCCGAACAGCGCGGGGCCGGTTCGGCAGGTTGACCCCTCCCACGACGATCATGTGCGTAGCCGCATTGATGACCGGTGGCGGAACGCTGTGGACGCTGTAGGCCTGGGGTGCACGAACAGCCTGGGTAGCCGCGTCGATGGGTTCCAAGCGCAGCTGCGGTGCGAGCTCTAGAGGTTCGTCCAGCTCAAGAGAAGTTAGTGCCAGCGGCACGAGCATCTCCGCTTCCAAGGTCTCGGCCAGGACCGCCTTCTCCCGCTCGCAGTACAGCTCCAGCAGGTCGGAGTCGTCGCTGCCAACGGCTGCGGTGCGGTCGAGCAGATGCAGTGCAAGGTCGACGCACTCTTGCTCGAAGTAGCGCTGACGCCATTGACGGATGTCGGGGTCTGCCTCGCTCTTGACCGGTAGAGAGAACAGGTCCCGCAGATCCTCACGGTTGCGGATGTACTCGATCAGTTCGGCCAGTTCCGGCACCGACCGGTGGGTCAGGGGATGCAAGGTGTCAACCTGGGGGGCGAAGAGCGCTGATGCCTGTAGTGGCCCGTCCGAGCCGTAGAGCCCGGGGCTCCGATAGAGGCTGGGCCAGCCACTGGAGGAGGTGGACACCCGGGGCATGCTCACGCGGGGCCGATAGGCCGCGGGGTCGTCCCAGTGTTCTTGGACCGCCCGTCGGGCTCCGAGCACTGCGTTGTGGACGCGAACCCACAACTCTTCATCCATCGGTACCCGCGTGGTGGGCATGGGGTGAGGTTAGGCGCTAGCGACGCAGTCGCCAGACGCGTCAATTACGGCTCATCCGTGCCTTGCCCCGTTCCTCGACGGCGCAGGCTGGCTCCAAGACCCGCATTGCTGGAGGACAGGGGGCTCGCGGTGTCAGGACCCGGTGTGGTGGTGAGGGAGGATTCAGCGGGCAGTAGGCGCCACTCGAGACGAACAGCCCGTGTTGGACGGTGCGTCGCTAGCCACTGCTGGCGTCGTACTCGCGCGCTGTAGTCGTCGTAATGGCCGGCGACGCCCCTCAATCGGGGGTCGGGTGCAAGAGGGGTCAAGCGCCTCACCCGGAGGCTAGGCGGCCAATCGTCCGAGAGGTCAGTGGCGGGCTTTGGAGGACACGGCAGCCCCGCGGATGTCTGACCCACCGAGTGCCGCAGGCCGCACCGTCCTCTCGTGTACCACTTCCTAGGTTGTGGGACGGTCGACGAACAACTGCTTGAAGATCACGGTTGCCGCGTAGCGCACCATCCCAGATGTTGTGTTCACGGCGGCATCCCACCGAACCCGTCCAGAGACGACTTTCGGTACGTTTCGACCACGGGCCTAGGCCACGCGTGCGGTTCGGCGAGGAAGCGGGCCCTCAAGCGTCGGCTTCACGCCTTGGAGGCCGCCGGCGTTCCATCGGGCGGCTCCACGTCGCCCCAGAACAGGACGGAACACGCACCGCTCCAGGCTTGAAGCGGCGCTGGCCGACACCCTCGCAGCAGGCACGTCAAGCTTTTGGCCTGAGACGACCGGCGCCCCAGCGCCGGTCGCGACGTCGGCCAGGGCGCAGGACCGCGGTGGGTGCTCGACGCGCCGCCAGGCGCCGTCGGCACCCCCGCCGACCGCAACCCGCACCATGATCCACGAAGACGGCCGGAGGCGCCCGTGACACCGGCACGAAACCGCCCAAGTGATCGACGCAGAGGCTGGACAGTGAGACGATCATGGCCTGGCTGCCGCGGGTGCTACGAGTCCCCAGCCCGCGGTAGCCACCCACCACCTCACCCATCGGCTCACTGACCGCTCAGCCACCACGTCAGGACACCCGCGAGGCAGGTGACAGCCGCCTCCACTGGGGTCACCATGAGCAAGCGGCCGTTGCTGTCCGTTTGTACCTGCCTGGTCGAGGGCAGCACCGGCCGACCAGCCCTACCTATCTCCGACCATCACCAGCCATGTCCAGCCGTAGTCAGGACCGCGGGCCCCCCGGAGGCACAGCGTGGACGCCTTCTCCATCACCGACTCCACCCCCACCACCTCCTTGACCGCTGCCACCTCGAGCGGCTCGAGCGGTGCGACGGCGCCCGGTCAGCCCAGCCCCGCGTGGGTCGTGCACCCCCACGGCGACCGAGACGCCTTCAGCGCCACCCGCCTGCTGGACCACACCACCGCCGCCCTGGCAGGACGCCCCCCAGGGATTTTCCTGCTGGACCTGTCCGAGGTCGGGTTCATGGACAGCGTCGGCCTGGGGGTGTGCACCGCCACCCTCAAGCGCGCCCGCGCCGCCGGCCACCACGTCGCCCTGATCGCCCCCCAGACACCGATCCGGCGTCTACTGGCCCGCACCGGCATCGCCCGGGCCTACCTGGTGCACCGCACTCTGGACCAGGCCCTCACCCACGGCGCAGCGCCCGCCACACCCGCCGCCTGAAACCCGCCGATGACCGCCACCCCTGACCGCCACCCCTGACCGCCACCTGCCTCAGCTCACCGCCTCAGCCCCGTTTGCTCATACCCGAGGGCCTAGCCAGGCAGCAGAAGACGAGCAAGAGGCAAAGCAGGGACAACACAGGAGGCTCTGCGAACCTCAGCCCATGGCCAGCCATGGACCCGCAGAGCATCTCGAGCACGAGCTCGCCGTGCTCCTGCGCCGCGCCAACGGCATCTCCGGCCAGCTGGCCAGGCAGCTGCACCCCGACCTAGAGCCGGGTGCCTACGGCCTGATGCTCCAAGTGGCCCTGACCGGGGATGCCCGGGCCAGTGACCTGGCCGCCTCCCTCGCTATCGGCAAGCCCACCGTCTCCCCCCAGCTGGCCGCACTAGAGCGCCTCGGCCTCATCCAGCGCTCACCCGACGCCGAGGACCACCGCGCTCACGTGGTGACCCTCACCCCCGCCGGCACCGCCCAGGTCACCCAGGTACGTGCTGCACGCCGGGCCCACGTCCACCAGATGCTCAGCGGCTGGAGCGATGAGGACGTCGAGCTGCTCGTGGGGCTGCTGCACCGGCTGAACCGCACCCTCGCGCGGGGAACGGGCGAGGACACCACCAGCCAAGGCTGAACGCTGGTGTGCCTGGCCAGCCGGCCGCATGTGCAGAACCGCGGTCCCACCCGATCTCTCCTCCGGTGCTGACTCTGTTCCGACTCGGTTCTGGCTTGGGTGTGTGGCCGAGGGCTCCGGCGGCCGAACGGGTGACCCAGAAAGCACAGCGCGACCGCAGCTCTCACGATGAGGACTGAAGCCAGCTCCCGGAGGTTCCCGTGAACGGCCGGTCCTTCTTGTTCACCGCCACCAGGTGCTGCCTGACCCTGCTCGGCGCAGCGGTCCTGGCCTTCCTCGCAACACTCATCACCGCCACCGTCACCGTGCTGCTCACCACGATCGTCACTGCGGTCCTAGCGCTGCTGGCGCCCGAGGTCACCGCCACCAACGCCATCGATGCCATCGGTGCCGTCGGCGTCGGCGGTGCCATGGGCGTCGGTGCGGTCGCGGGGGCGCTGGTGTTCGTGGTGGCCGCCCCACTGGTGTGGCGCGCCACCTGGTGAGCGCGAGCCCCGTACTCCAGGGCATCAACGAGGGTCGAGTGGTGCCGAAAGGCCCTGAGGCGGACCTCGGTGCGCTGTGTGTGCGCTGGTCCGCCACGGGCACACCGGGCTCTAGGGCTGGCCCACGGGGCGCTGGCGCCTGCACCCGTCCCACCGCTACGCCCGGACACCCGTGGTCCCGCGGTCCCGTCAGCCCTCACGGATTGCTCAGGTCCTCCAGCGACGCGCTGTTCGCTGCAGCACCAGGTGCAGTGGTTACCTAAGGTGCCCTGGTGCCGTCCTGGGTGATCCGCAAGACCCTGCCCACCCATGACTTCGGCCTCGGCGGGACCGGCGCGCACGGTGCAGCAGCGACCAGCCCGCACTTCCTGTACTGGGCCGGTCCCCACACCCGCTACCCCCGCGCTCCCTCCTGGGTCTGGCTCACCGGGCTGTGCCCCCAGGTGGCCCACTTCCACACCCAGGCCGAGGCCGAGGCCGCCGCCCACGCCTTCGCCAGCACCTGGAAGGGCACCCTGAGCATCAGAGCCGTCACCATTGAGAAGCCCAGCCCGCGACTCTGACCCCGACTTATCGATCAGTGGAACGACCCGCTCGTTGGCCTGCTCATCAACCTGCTCATCTGCCTGCTCGCCGGTGATGGAGGCTGATGCACTCAGAACACGTGCTGGGCCAACAGCGTGGCCAACACCTCCCGACGCTGCTCAGCCGCAGCTGCTGCCTGCTTCCAGGCCAGGTCGTTCTCACACTCCACCACCTGAGCCACCGCATCCAGCAGCTGGACGCACCCGTCCAGGAACACCACGTCTTCCAGCGCCGCGGCCCCTACCTGCGCGCTGCTGACCCGCGCTTCGGCCGCACCCAGCTGAGCCCACCGGACGCGCAGCTGAACCAGGTACAACCGCACCGCCTCGCGCCGTGCCTGGCGGCCGTGCTGTCGGCACAGCTGCCTGGCCCAGGCGTACTCAAGGAGCTCGCTGATGAGGGCGGTCCCTTTGGCGGTACTCACCCCAGCACTCCCAGTAGTGGTCCCGCTAGTGATCCCGCTGCTGGTCGCGCCGGTGCCAGCAACGCTCCCCGCAGCGTCGGGGTGCCCTATCTGCTGCTCAGGCGTGGGACCTGACTGACCGGTGGATGCGATGCCACCGATGCCACCGATGCCACCGATGCCACCGATGCCACCGATGCCGCTGAAGCTGCTCGGGATGATGTGGGCCGGTATCGCCAGCGCCGTGGTCGCCGCATGGCGACAGTCAGCAACGCTGCAGTTCACCGGCCCAGGGTGCAGCACCACGGGCCGATGATCGCGCAGTGATGACGCCGGCGTGTCGCTGCACCGGTGCTGGGAGGCCTCGACGCCGGTGCGGAACCTGCGGGCAGGCGGGGGGCGCACTGGGAGGTGAGGCTCATCTCCTCCTCAGCGCCTGCCGTGCCTGGAGGAAGCTGGCCGGCGGCAGAATTGCTGCTGCTGCCGCTGCTGCCGCCCCCCCCTGCGCGCAGCAGCGGCAGCCTTGGCCGCCTGGGAGCGCTCAGCAGCCGCGGCCCGGCTGGCGCCCACGGCCCAGCCAGTCCCTGCCAGGGCGCCAGGCGCCGACGCAGCCACGCCGCCGCCCGTGCTGGACGCGCGCCGCCGTCTGTAACCACCCACGCCGACGTCGCTCAGCGGCCACCTCAGCTGCGCCCGTCCTTGCCGGTGGAGGTGCGCTTGACGTGCTGCTCGAACAGCGCCACGCGGGGCAGGTCGACGCCGAAAAGGCCGAGGAGCTCCACCCAGAGGATCTGAGCTTGACCCTGCTCGGAGGTCACCCCTGCCCAGCGAGGCACGAAGGCGCGTGCTCAGCATCGGATCTCGCACCAGGAGCGGGGCTTGCTGTTCAGCGGGGAAACGTCGCCTCCATCGGTGCTGGCACGCGGACACCGTATCGAGTCGGGGAAGGTTACCTTGCCAGACCGCGAGAACAAGGTAACCTTGCATTGTGGTCTCGCCGATCGTGCACTCCTCGGCGCACCGCCACGGAGAGAGCGACCAGGACATCCTGGCGGCCTTCGCCCATCCGATCGCGGTCTACACCGACCAGGGTGACTGGGACCTGACCATGCACATCGGCTTCACCGCCGCCGGGGACCGACTGCTGGAGGTGGGCTTCGCCCGCTCCTCCGATCCCGCCGACCCACCAGTGGTGGTCCACGCTATGACCGCTCGCGCCAAGTACATCCCCCACCGCAGCACACGAGGACGAGAAAGGTGATCACAATGCCGCGCAGCCTGCAGGAAATCCTGGACCAAGCGGAGAACTTGTCCGCGCGTTTCGAGGAGGGCTTTGAGCCCGACGTCAGCCCCCAGATCGCGGCGCTGCGCGCGGCGGTGCACCGCCGCAGCCAGGCCGAGGCTGACATTGCTGCTGCCGTCGGTGAGGCGATCGGGTCAGGGGCGACCTGGTCGGCGGTCGGTGGCGCGGTGGGAACCAGTGGGCAGGCAGCGCGTGAGCGGTACAAGCCCGTGCTGGCAAGCCGGTCTCGGTCCGGCGCTGAGGCCACCCTGGACGAGGCCGGCTGAGGCACCTGCTGTCGTCCGCTTCATCAGCCGGCAGCAGGGTCAGATAAGGGACGTTATCTACCCCTGGTGTCGGTGGGGGCGGCTAGCGTCGCGACCATGCCCGGCCCACCCCTCCAGGTGATCACCGCAGCGAGCGATAGTGCCGCTTCGCTACCAGGCTGGGCCCAGCAGGCCACGGCATGGATCCCGCTGGCGGGAGCCGCCACCGGGGTGCTCGCACTCTTGGTCGCTCTCGCCGCTGCCATCGTGGGGAGCCAGCAGCTGCGAGAGGCTCGCCGCAGCCGCCGCGAGCAGGCCCAGGCCTACGTCGTCATCTACGCCCAGCCGCTGCACTTCTCCCCGCACCTGGTCGAGCTCGTCGTGGAGAACACCGGCGCTACCGCGGCCCGCGACGTGGTCATCACCGCCGACCCACCACTAGACCGCACCGCCGGCCCAGAAGGCACCAAGCTGGTGCAACTGCCGGAGACCATGTCCGTGCTTGCACCCCGCCAGCAGTGGCGGACCTTCTGGGACAGCTCTATCGCCCGCCACGACCGCGCGATGGTTGACCGCTTTGAGGTGACGGTGACCTACATGGACACCTTCAAAGAAAATCATGAAGAGGTGTACGTCCTGGACTGGCGGCTGCTCTACGGGCGCCGCTTCATCAAGGAGAAGGGCCTCCACCACATCGCCGCATCTTTGGAGGACCTCACCGGGGTTATGAAGAACCGCCTACGACCCGGTCGCGTCTTCAAGGTGGCCACCTACGACGGCGTTGCTCGAGATGAGCGCCTGGCGGCCGAGGAAGCCGAAGAGGAGGCGGCGCTGGAGGCGGCTTGGCTGCGCGACCACCCCGAGGACACAGGCCAGGCAGCCTCCAGCTCACCTGCCGCGCAGGCTAAGAAAACGCTGCGCCGCGTCGACACCACCGTGAGGCACCTGCTCGGCCGAGTTGGTCGGCGCCGTTGATGGAGCCCACCTCAGCTCGCAGCCAGGTGGGAGCCCCGCCGGCCCGTCCCTCCACGCCCGTGCAGGTTCTCGTGCCCACCCTGCCGCCAAGCGGAGCGCTGGAGCCGACATCGCTGACCTCTCCGGTCATGGATCTGAGCGACTTACCCGGCGGCGCTGATGATGACCCGTTCCAACGCCTGGCCGCAGCCTGGCTGGTGGGTATCGCTACCGCCGCCACGCAGCGCGCCTACCGCCTGGACCTGATGGCCTGGGCCACCTGGTGCGCCGGCGCCGGGGTGAACCCCCTCGCCGCGCGACGCTGGCACGTGGACGCCTACAAGACCTGGCTGACCACCACCCCCTCACCCCGCACCGGCCGGCTACGAGCACCGGCCACCATCGCCCGGGCCCTGTCAGCGCTGGCGGAGTTCTACTCCTACGGCGTCACCGTCGGGGTCCTGGCCCACTCCCCCGTTGCCGACGTCAAGCGCCCCCGGGTTTCGGCTGAGTCCCAGGCCGCCGGGCTGAGCGCGCCCGAGCTGCGCGCGGTCCTCGCCCAAGCACAGGCTCACTCCCCGCGTGCGACGGCTCTGGTGCTGCTGCTGATGCTCACCGGCGCCCGCATCGCAGAGGTTCTGGGCGCAGACGTGCGTGACTACGGCGCCTCCGAGGGCCACCGCACCTTGCGCCTGGTGCGCAGGGGCTCCAAGAGGGCCCGCGTCGTCCTGCCCGCAGCCGCAGTCCGGGCGCTGGAGATCTACCTGGGCGGGCGCACCACCGGTCCGGTCTTCCTGACCGACGACGGCGCCCAGCGCTGGGGCTACGCCCACGCGGCTCGCCTTCTGGGCCGACTGTTCACCGCCGCCGGGGTCAGCGGCGAGGTCACGGCCCACTCATTCCGCCACGCCTACGCGACCCAGGCCCTCGGCATGGGGGTGCCGTTGCAGGACGTCCAGGACGCGATGGGCCACGCTGACCCGCGCACCACCCGCCGCTATGACCGTGGGCGCGGGCATTTGGACCGCTCCCCCAATGACCGCCTTGCTGCGATCCTTCTTGACTGACAACGCTGCTGGACGGGTTGCCCGTACTTTACCGCCGCCGCCTGCGGGGAGTGGGCGTTCCTTTGCTCTGTGCCCTGACCAACCAGTGCGAAAAGTCCGCAGCCGCTATGACCGGCAATGCGGTGTCTTGCACCCTCGGTGCGACAAGGTGACGGCTGGCGACGATAACGCCCAGCACCTCCCACGTGTTGTTGACGGGCAGCCCGAAGTGTCTGCCTATCAGGGCGCGCCGTTCACGCAGCCACTGGACGCGACGGGCATGCTTACGGCTGGCATCTTCCAGTTTCGAGATTTCATTTGACAATTCGGCAGGCGTCCGAGCCAGCTCGAAGTCCTTCGCTTCCACCGCCAACAACCTTCGAGCTTGCCTGTCCACGACTAGAACATCTATGTCCCCCAGGTCCTGCCCTGCCGAGTCAGTGATCCGGCGCCCGTCAATCTTCAGGACCCTGGCCTGAGTGGTGAAGCGGTCTCCAGTCGGAACGCACGAGGCGACTCGGTCATTAAACGCAGAGGTGACACGGTTGCGGTACTGCGATGCGACCTGTTGCATCTGAGTCGACGTCGCAGCGAAGCGCGTGGATGTGACGCCGTCTATCCAGTACATTCCCGCCATATAAAGGCGGCGAGGTCCCCACGAGACCTTCTCTTGACCATCTTCATGAGAGATCAGTAGTGGGCGACGCACGTACGACAAATCTCGCGTGTAGCGCCACGGGTAGGTATCTGCTCGCTGTTCCGGGAAGAACTTCTTGCGGGGACGCAGGGAGAGATGGTTCAAGAAGGCAGCCGCCTGCGCTGCGTCGCCATCGAAGCGGGGCAAAAGGCGCGCTAGAAATTCACTGATGGGTAGGCTGTGCATTCCGGTTGAACTGGGCCAATTCCAACTAATGATCTCATAAACAGCGTCTCGGAAGGCATGTAGGGAGAACCCGTACTCGGCGAGAAAGGCGCCGCTGAGCGCCACCGGCTCCTCGATTTCTCCCTCATTGACGGGACGCCCCGTGGCGTCAGGGCCCAACGCGCTCTCGATCACGCGTGTCGTGGAGTCTCGAGTCCACGACGTTAATGCCTTTTGATAGCGATCCTCTCGATCGATCCCTAGCCGGCCCGATTCCAGGATGCTCAACCGTGCTTCTGCGAGCTCATACTGCAGAGCATCTGACAGGTGTCCCTTGGAGGTCAGGTCTGAGGCGATTGCGAGCAGCCATTCGTACATGTCCCGCGTGAGCTCGTCGGCCCCAGAGGGCGGCTGCGCGGCGACATACTCTATGAGAAAGCGAGAGGCGACATGGGCGTTGGTATCAGCTTGCATCTCTTTGTGTAACCGATCAGCCTCTTTCATGGAGTGACCAAAACACGCCAGTCGTGAGGCTAGCCCCCGTCGCCGCCTTTCTGTCTGGACGACGAGGGCTTCGTCGTATTGGACGAGCTGCACGAGCAGACCGACCGGAGAAAGGTTGGCGATGGCCTGCGTGAGTTGGGTGAAGTAGTGGGCGACCACCGAGTTCAGCACCTGCGTCCGGGCTTCGGACTTGATGGGCCCCACGGTGTGGCCCTGCTCAGCTAACCAGCTTCCTAGGTCATCGAGCAGCTTGGAGATAAGAGCCTCAGGCACTGCGATCGGAGTAGCCTCGTCGATGGGCCACATGAGAACATCTTGTTCGAGAATGACGCTCATCATCGTCTTCTGGCCGGCCGGGGCGACACGTTCAACGAGAGCGGTCACCGCGGTTGTCGGTACTAGGGCCGTAGCGATGGCCCGGACTAGCTCACGGTCCACATAGTTGGTTGGGTCTTGCTGTAGGGCCTGCGCCAGTGAGCCGGCACCGGCCACACGCAGGACACCGGGTCCTTCGATAGCAGCTGTAAACCTCGCGGGGTCTGATGCTGACTGGCCTTGCCCGTTCTCGACCGTTACTTGGCTGGCGTCGAGAAAGACGATGGTGACGTCTCCACGCTGCGGGGGGCAAAGAAGTAGCGGGTGGGCCGCAGCTATCTGCCAGAGCCAATACCCCACCAGTTCCACCACGTCGTCACACAACTGTGGCCCAAGATGGTCGCACTCGAGGAGTTCGACCCATATCGAGTACTCTTCGTCGGGAAGTTCGACAATACCGACGAAGTCGGGCGACATGACTCCGTAGAGTGGAGCTACATCCGTTCCATACCTGGACAAAGCTGGTATGTAGCGACGCCCGTTTGGATGCTCCACCAAGTGTTGGTCCGTCTTCTCCCAGGCTTGCAGACGAAGAGGTCCGCCGGTGCCTGCAACGAAACTCACGAAAGTGGGTGCTCCATCATCACTGAGGTAGAAACTGTCACTGTTCTCCTTCCACACGGCGAAGGTGTCGAGCGCGCTGTAGGACAGGACCTGCGCTGACTCGCTGAGTCGGTCGAGTGCTTGAGCAAAGCGCTGGAACATTAGGGGGTGCGAGTCGATGGCGACCATGGTCTCTACATCTGCAGCCTGGATGCCGAGGACACCTTCGGGTAGGTCGCTTCGCATCCCCATGAACGCACTCCGCCCAAAGGCGTCAAAGATGATTAGATGAGTGTGTGTGACACCTTGGATGCTCTGTAGATCGACGCACTTTTCGAGGACTGCCGCTGCTGCGAGGTCGGGGAGAGGCGCCCCCCAGATGCCATAGAGGTCGTCGGGATTTAGGTCTGCCAATGTATCCAAGACGTAGTACACGTGTAGTCGCGACCCAGCAGCCGACAAGTAAGACCTTTGCGTCACTGGATTATTGACGTGCTGGTAGTCACTGATGGCTTCGGCTCCAGTGACAGAGATCATCCTGTGGATCTGCGCGCGGGTGGCGTCTCCGAGGAGCGCTCCGAACTCTGTGAGGCAGCCGTATGAAAAGGCCAGTTTGAACAGTTGCCCGCGCAGGCACGCTGCAACTTCAGTGGGGTTGACTAGGAGGAGCTCATCACCGAGCCGTAGAAAAGGCCGCAGCGTGAGACCATTGTCCAAAGGACCGTCTGCGAACATGGGCGTGGCAGGGTCATAGATATATGTGAGGTCTTCCACCACGTCGGCACCAAAGGCATGCTCCATGGCAGCGGCGCTGAACGTAAGTGCGGCGCGCAGTGCGTCTAGTCGCTGACGGCTAGGGACTAGAATTGGCGTTTGGGCGTCAGTCACCGCCATGAGACCGCGCCGTAGTCCGGCCTTAGTAAGTGCCTGGTCGCTCGCCCGCAGGAGGAACCACGTCGTGCGGTGCGCTCGCTTGACGAACTCTTCTGGAAGTGAAGCTTCTCCTAGCCTCAGTGCCTCCGTCAGTCTACGGGCCAACCACACGGATCGTTCGCTTAGTCCGGGACTGGCTAGGTAGCTACCACCGTGGTAGTCCACCACCTGCACGAAAAGATCATCGTGTGGGTCTTCTTGTGCCTTGATATCGGCCGCATCGACGAGTGGGTCGCGGCATACTTTGCGCAGTTGGCTCGGAGTGATACTGACTTGATCTGTACTTGCCTGCGTTGCGGCGAGGGATGTTAGTCGCTGAAGCCTAAGAAGGCGGCTCGAGTTTTCCGGCATCAGGGATAAGGCGGCGACGGACAGGGCCAGAGAGGCTCCATCGATGGTGGACGCGGGTCCGCCTAGTCGCAGGTCTGCCGTCACCCGATGATGCTGCGTCATTGCCGCTTCTAGGTCTAGTCCTTCGCCGAACTCAGCGGCCCGACGATCGCTACTCAGATACAGCTGGAGGGATCACCAAGCCCTAGGTTGCGCTTGAGCTTGTACTGACCCGATCACCCCACCGTCACCGGGCTTTAGTGCGGGCGGCTCATCCGGCACTTCGCGATGGGTACGACTTCGCCCTTCGAGACGGCTGCGGCGGGTGTCCCGCAGGACGGTCGTGATCGAGACGCTGACCGGAGCACGGTCAGAGAGCGAGACAGCCGCTCCCTAATGATCCAGACTCCCCCTGTGGCCCGGCCCCATCTTCGTGACGCAGACCCCTCCGGCGCCGCGCCCGCTCCACCGGATAAGAAGGAGCCGGTGGTGATCGGAATGGCTCTGCTCTGCGCGAGCCCGAACCCATGAAGGCCCGCTCGCTAGCTCGATGGCGCACAGCGCTGAGGCCGCTGCTGCGCGCGCACGCCATGGCCGTGGTGGCGTTGACGGCCCTGTTCTTCTACCTGTCAAGCCTCAGCGGCCCCGACGACGGCGCCAACATCGGCGCCGGCATGGTCTTGCTCCCGCTCGGCGCACTGGGCCTGCCGTGGTCGCTGCTCACCATCGTTGAGCGCCTCATCCTCGACTTCATCGTTATACCACCGGGCCAGCCGCTGCCGGGGTGGGCGATTGCGCTCGACCTGTTCTGCTTGATCGCGCCTGCCTACGTGAACATCGCCATCCACGCCTGGGGCAATGCAACCGGGCGGTGGGGTACCCACCCTCCAACGGTGAGTTCCGCCGGTGGAGAGGGAGGCAGACGGAGCCGTCTCGTCCCCGTGCTGGCATTCTCCGCCGCGGTCCTTCTCGTGATCTACGTGGTTGAGCGCCTGGTCGCCTGAGTTGCGGCGGGTCTAGCCGTGGGTGCATCGCCCCCGGCGCCACAGCCGTCAGCGCATCCGGTCGGGGATGGCGCACCGTGCGAGGACTTCCTCGTGCGCCAGCGGATTCATCGACTTGCCGGTACAGCGCATTGCCTCCAAGAAGGTCGCTGCCGCCCCCTCGTCCGCGAACGCCGTGCTGGATCTGTAGCTCAGCGGCGCTTCGGGTTCTTGGTCTCGGTTAGGCGGATCTCTCCATCAAACTCGTCCCAGCCCGGTGCTGGGAACCCCTGCACCGCGACCGTCGTGCAGTCCTCGCCCAGGTGGTCGACCACCGTCTGCCACACCGCGTTTGCGACGGTGAGCGCTTCCTTATCGGTGCCGTCGACCTCGATGGCGATCAGCTTCTTGCCCATGCGGGCGAGGCTCCGCCAACTCCGATGTCTTCGCAAGGTGCCGACCGGAGCGTGGCTTCCTTTCCGGCCCCGGTCGGCTCTCCGAGCATGAAACCGCCTCCCGTCGCGGACCAGGTGACCTCTGCCACGGCCACAGGCGGGTGACGATCCGCAGCGCGCGCTCGGCCCCCCTGCGCACCCGCTTCTTGGGGTGCAGGGCCATGAGCAAGCTGAGGACGAGTACGAGCAGCTGGCGCATCAGCCAGACGATGACCGTGACGACTGGGAGGACGACGAACAGGTCCACTGCGGGGCTCCGAGGTCAGTGCAACTCCGCACTGACGGGGCGGCCTACCGCAGCAACGACCACCGGACTCGAAGATCATCTCTTCGATCCGTTGCGCCCAGGTGTTTGTGACCACGACCTGGGGCTCGGTCATAGCTGCGTACCCTGCCGCGGTCGTGGGCCGCGAGACGAGCGTGACTCGGTGTAGGGCTGCTCCACTCTACGTCTAGTGGGCCGAGGCTTCCAGCAAACTCTCGGGGGATGGTGCACTTCGGCGTGTCAGTTGATCGGTGCTTCTACCTTGAGCGAATGACGAAGGACGTCTACCAGCTCGGCTACGAGCACAAGTGGATCCGGCAGGGAGAAGACTGGAAGCGGAAGGCGCCCGTCCACGCCGTCCCGGACGGCGTCTTCTCCGGTGCCGGTGCCAAGGGGCTCTGCGGTGGCCGCGTGGAGTGGATCAGCGGGGAGCGCCAGTGGCCCCCTCGGTCACAGCGCTGCCCTGAGTGCGAGGAGCTGGTGCGACAGGGCTTCCGTCCGACCGGACCCGGCATGACCGTTCGCCCCCGTCCGGACTAGGCCGTCCGTAGCCTTCGAGCGTGGAGGCGCGGGACTGGGCGACATGGGCGGGAGCTATCGGCAGCGTGGCGGCGGCCGTGGTGCCGTACCGCTGACGGGTCGTTCAACGAAACGCTTGGCGGAGCAGAGTCGCTTCCGGAACCCTCGTGCGAGTCACCGGTCCTGCGAAGACGGCAGGCAATCCAGTTGGGTGATGAGCCACTGCTTCCTGGTGGACTGCCGTGCGACAGCACGCCAGTCGCCCGCCACGAACGAGCGCTCGTCGACCGATCCTGAGTCACCGCTGCCATCGGCCGCCCAACCCTCTCGCGGCACCCCGGCTGGTACCGGACCAACGCGTAGATCGTCTCCCTGTACCCAGGCGGTCAGCGCCAGCTCGGCGGTCGCATGCCCTTCGAAATCGCTGATCATGTCCGCGATAAACCCGCTGTCACAGGGGGCTATCGGCGACGTGGTCGCTTTGAAGGGGCCGAGCGGGTTGTCAGCCGACGTCCCGCCAGTCGCAGCGTCACCTGCGACAAGCTGAGGGGAAGGCTGCTCGGTGGCTGTGCATCCGCTCCCGGCGAGAGCAAGCAGGCTCATGATGACTGCGGTTGGCAGCAGTGACGGTGGAGAGGCATACACATCGGTGAGACGGACCGGTGCCCCTTCTCGTTGCACTCCATCCGCCATACAGCAGCGGCACGCTCCCGCGCGAGGATCCCTTGCGGAACATGATCACGACCGCCGACGGCGACGGCCGTGAGGGCCTTATGCGTGCCGGTCACCGGTCGGCTAGCGGGATGCACCCGCATCCTCACCGATCTCAGGTCTCCGTGCGGCAGGAGTGGTCGTCAGCCCCGACCAGAGCTGACGACCACTCCCCGCCACGCTGTGCGCAGGTGAGGTCAGCTGCTGCCCGGGCGGGTCATCTCCGCCTGCCGGGCAGCCTTGACAGCCTCGGGAAGGGTGCGGTTGTCAACGACGACCTGCCGAGTCGCCTCATCCCCACCGACCACGTGGTCATCACCACGCATCAGCGCCTCAAAGCCCTGCTGAGCCACGAGCCTCCTGTCGTTCTTCCAGGAGTTGTCCCCGAACCGGGTGTTCCCCATCCCCGCGTTGGCGTGGAAGTCGCTGTCAGTGGCGCCGGGCAGCAGCGCAGTGACCGAGACCCCGCTGTCCTTGAGCTCCTCCCGCAGCGACTCCGCGAAGGAGAAACCGAACGCCTTGCTGGGGCCGTACACGGTCTCGAACGGCGTGGGCGTGGTCGCCGAGATCGACGAGACCACCAAGATGCGTCCCTGCCCGTTGGCGGCCATGTGCTGCACCACCCGCTTGGCCATGTGCACGGTCCCGGTGACGTTGACCGCGACGACCCTGAGGTCAGCCTCGAGGTTGTTGTCCACGAATGCTCCACCCAGGCCGATGCCGACGTTCAGCGCTGCGGCGGCCACCGGCCGGCCCAGGTCAGCCACAAAGGTCCAGAAGCCCTCCACCCCGTCGAAGGTGGCGGCGTCACCCTGGAACGGGTAGGCATCCACGCCGAGCTCGCGCAGCGCCTGGGCGGAGGTGTGCACGCGCTCGCTCTGCCCGGAGATCGCCACGTCGTAGCCGGCGTGGGCGAACTGCTTGGCCAGCTCCAGACCGATGCCGGAGGAGCCCCCGGTGACCAGGGCCAGCAGGCGCTCGCCAGTGTGGGACTCAGTCGTCATGAGGTCTTCTCCAGTCGTGTCGGTTGTGTCGGTCGTGTCGGTCGTGTCGGTCGTGTCGGTCGTGTCGGTCGTGTCGGTGGGGTCAGCTGCCGGTGGGGACGTGGTCGCGCCAGGAGTGCCGGGGCCGGAACCCGAGCTCCTCGCGAGCCCGGGTGTTGGACAGCAGCGAGCCGAACTCACCCACAGGCTCGCGACGCTCGATGCCGGGGTAGCGCTGGGAGATGAGCTGCTCGGTGGGGATCGGCATGACGGTGTCATCAGCCACGATCAGGTAGGCCCGGAAGCCAGCGTGGCGGTGGCGCACCGCCAGCTCCACCGCGGTCCCGGCGTCGCGTCCGTCGATGTAGGCCCACAGGTCCCAGGCCCGCTCGTCCAAGTCGTCGGCGAAGGCGGGATAGGCGGCGTACTCGGGCTCGTTCTGCACGTAGGACAGGCGCAGCGCAGTGATGCGCAGCTCGGGGTCACCGGCGGTGAACTCCTGCGCGATCTGCTCGCCCACCAGCTTGGACAGCCCGTAGGCGTTGCGCCCTCGTCGCGGTGCGTCGTCGTCCAGCGGCAGGTAGGCGACCTCAGGGCTGAAGGGAACCCCAAGCACCGTCTCGCTGGAGGCGATGACGATGTCCTTGATCCTCAAGCGGCGGCAGGCTTCCATGACGTTGTAGAAGGCCATGACGTTGTTCTCGAAGGTGGCGGTGTTGCTGACCAGGCGCGGGTGGGGCACCGCGGCCAGGTGCACCACGACGTCGAAGGCCTCATCGACGGTGTCCCCCAGGATGTCCCAGCCCACCGAGCCCAGGGCGTCGAAGGTCTGGCCGTAGTCGGACAGGTCCGCCACGATCGAGATGATGTCCTGGCGCTGGGCGGGGCTCTTGTCGATGCCGAAGACCTCGTGCCCGGCGGCCAGCAGGGCGTCGACGGCGTGGGCGCCGACCTTGCCGTTGATGCCGGTGACGGCCACCCGCAGCCGCTCGCCGGTGGCGAGCTTGTCGGCCAGGCTCATGCGTTGCTCTCGGCGTTGTCGTCGGCGTTCTCGTCGGCGTTGTCGCCAGCGGGACGGTCTGCGCCGCGGCTGACGGCCTCGCGGGCGGCGATGTCGGCGCGCACCGCGTCCAGCTTGTCCAGCAGCCCGTCATAGGCGAAGGTCCCCAGCGGCAGACGCAGCGGCGGCGAAGGATCGTGGGCGACATCGACGATGGCGGCCGCGGCGCGCACCGGGTCACCCGGCTCCGAACCGGCTCCCTGGCGGAAGGTGCGGCGCTGGGCGCCAGCAGACGCGTCGTAGTCGTCGATGACCGCCTCGGGTGCCACCTCAGCAGCGGAGGCACCGGCCCAGTCGGTGGCGAACCCGCTGGGCTCCACCAGCACCACCTGGATACCCAGCGGCGCGACCTCCTGCGCCAGGGCCTCCGAGAGGCCCTCGACGGCGAACTTGGTGGCGTTGTACCAGCCGACGGCGGGGAAGGAGCGCACACCGCCGACAGAGGAGACGTTGAGGATCCGGCCGCTGCGTGCGGCCCGCATGCCCGGCAGGACCGCGTTGGTCACCGCGGCCAACCCAAAGACGTTGATCTCGACCATGCGGCGGACCTCGGCCTGCTCGCTCTCCTCCACCGCGGCGAAATAGCCGATGCCGGCGTTGTTGAACAGCACGTCGATGCCGCCGAAGCGGTCCTGGGCTGCTGCGACGGCAGCGTGGATCTGCTCGGCGTCGGTGACGTCCAGGGTGAGGGTGAGCACGTGGGCGGGGTCGGCACCGGCCTCGGCGGCGAGTTCGGCCAGGGCATCGGTGGAACGGGCGGTGGCCACGACGCGGTCGCCGCGGCGCAGGGCCTGCAGGGCGACCTGGCGGCCGAAGCCGCGTGAGGAGCCGGTGATGAACCAGGTGAGCATGAAGACCTTCCAGCAGGAACCGGGACGACTCCGCCATGTCCCCGGTGTTGGGGCGACGGCGTGTCACCAGTGCAGCTGCTGGCCGTGTCCGCAGGAAGGCAGGCTGGACCCTAGGACGCAGCGACCCACCCTCGTCCCTTGGGCTTGGCGGCCGCGGCGGGTGAGCATGGAGCGTGCCCGCGAACACCGCGCTCAGCGCCTTCCTGACAGCCAAACGCGCCGCCATCACCCCCGCGGCGGCCGGGGTGCCGGTGACCGGACCGCGCCGCGTGCCGGGCCTGCGCCGCGAGGAGGTCGCCTTCCTGTCCGGGGTCAGCGTCGACTGGTACGTGCGCCTGGAACAAGGCCGACAGATCACCCCGTCTGAGTCGGTTCTCCTGGCGGTGGCGCGCACCCTGCGACTGGACGACGCCGAACGCGACTACCTGTTCAACCTCGCAGGCCACCGCGCCACCCCCGGTCGCACCGGTCCCGGTGGTCCGGGCAGCGTGGTGCGCCCGGGCATCGCCAAGATGCTCACCGCCCTGGTCGACCAGCCGGCCTTCGTCCTGGGCGCTCGCATGCAGGTGCTGGCCGGCAACGAGCTGGCGTGGGCCCTGATCCACGACTTCCCCGCTGAGCCGGTCGGACGGCGCAACCTGCTGCACTGGCTGCTGGTCGACTCCGCAGCGCAGGACCTCTACCTGGACTGGGCGGTGGTGGCCTCGGAGATGGTCGGGGTGCTGCAGCTGGAGTCCAGCGCCCACCCCGGCGACCCGCAGATCGCTGCGCTGGTCGGTGAGCTGGCGACCCGCAGCGCCCACTTCCGTCGGTGGTGGGCCGAGCCCAGCCCCCAGGGCCGCACCTCGGGGACCAAGCGGTTCCAGCACACCCTCGCCGGTCCGCTGCGCATCGACTGGGTCGCGTTCACCGTCCCGGACGACGCCACCCAGACCCTGTTCGTCTACACCGCCGCCGATGAGGCCTCCGCACAGGCGCTGAGGTTCCTCACCAGCTGGCGAGCCGGGAACGCGCAGCGGGACGGGGCGGTTGCTGACCGGTAGCCCGCCAAGGCCAGGGCAGCTGCATGGCTGAGCCACGCCGTTTCGGGTGAGGATCCGCAGCAGCACGCTCCCGCACGAGGATCGTCAGCGGCACGCTGACCGGACAACGATCCCTTGCGGAACATGATCGCGTCCGGCGGGCGAGACCGCTGCGAAGGCCCCGGCCGTGCCGGCCAGGGGTCCCCAGCGGCACGCCTCTGCGCACCGTTGCGTGACGGCAACGCACCGCTCTTGCCATTCAGGCCCGCGTGAAGTGGACGTCGCCGGGTCACCGCAACCAGTACGGCCCGCCTCCTTCGGATCCGCGTGTAGCAAGGGCGGACGTGCTGGACACGTAAGGGTGTGACCACACCGACCGCGGTGACCGGCGACGCAGACGCGGGGGCCGTGATGACCGACCAGGAGCGCTACCAGGCGCTCTTCCGCGCCTCCTACGAGGACCTGCTGCGCTTCGTGGAGCGCAGGCTGCACCCGCTGGGAGCCGAGGACGTCGTCGCCGAGGTCTTCCTGGTCGCCTGGCGGCGCCTGCCCGAGGTCCCCACCGACCTGGGCAGCGCACGCGCGTGGCTGTTCGGCGTGGCCCACCGCACCATGGCCAACCAGCGCCGCGGGGACGCCCGGCGCGACCGGCTCACCAGCCGAGTGGGCACCCACCTGCCCGCCGACCTGGCGGCACCCGACGGCAGCGAGGCGGTCATCGCCCAGGTCGACCTCGCGCGCGCCTGGTGCCGGCTCAGCCCCGCCGACCAGGAGGTCCTCACCCTCACCGCCCTGGACGGGCTGACCGGCTCCCAGGCCGCGCACCTGCTGGGAGTCAGCCGCGCCGCGTTCAGCGTGCGGCTGCTGCGGGCGCGGCGGCGCCTGCGCAAGCAGCTGGACCACCCCGGCCCCTCCGCCCGCAACGCACCGACCGCACCGGCCGCACCGACCTCCACCTCCAGAGGAGCCCGACGATGAAGCACACCGCTGCGCGCTGGCCAGATCTCGACCTGCGCCGCATCGACCCCACCAGCGGTGACGGTGACCGCTCCCGCTCGGCGTCTGCGGACCGCATGCTCACCGCGGTGCTCGCCACGCCGCGCGACGCCGAGGTCGGCGCACAGCCCGACACCCGCGAGGTGGTGGGGCGGCGGCGCCGGTCCTCGGCGCGGCGCCGCTGGATCGCCACCGCTCTGGCGACCGCCGCGGTGGCCGCGACCGTCGCGGTCGTCCCCGCCCTGACCGGTCAGGAAACGTCAGCGTTCGCGACCTGGACCCCGGAGCCGACGCAGCTGTCGGCGCAGGAGTCAGCCGCGCTGCAGGCCGACTGCCTGGCCGGCGCCGGGACCACCGAGGCCGACGGCTCCCCCAGCCGACCCACCGGTGGTCTGGCAGAGGCTCGCGGGCTGTACACGTACACCCTCGTTGCCACCGCCCAGGGGGTGTCCACCTGCTTCGCCCTGGACCCCGCGGCCCCCGGCTACGACGACCCCGACGCCGCCCGGACCGTCGCGTCGTGGCTGCCGGCCGACTGGCTGCCCCAGCCGGCTGTTGACGGGACCACCGTGACATGGGGCGGCAACGTGCAGAGCCCCTCTGGCACGTGGACGTGGGCGGTGGGCAGGGTGGGGTCTGAGGTCAGGGACGTGGAGCTCGTCGACGGCGAGGGGCGGCGGGTGCAGGCCACCGTCAGCGACGGCTACCTCGCCGCCTGGTGGCCCGGCAGCGGCCACGGGGAGCTCACCGTGAGGACGACCCTGGTGGACGGGACTGCGACGTCCCGTCAGGTGCCGATCGGAGACCGCTGAGGCCACCCTCCAGCCCTGTCCGGACACGCGGGGTTGCGGACAGGAACTGGCCGCCACCTCCGACACAGTGAGACGAGCACGACGACACCGGCACAGACCACCACAGCACCAGCGACGACGACCCGGGAGGGTCCCCATGAGCGTCACCAGCACCCTGCACATCAACTTCCGCGGCCAGGCCCGCGAAGCGCTGGAGTTCTACCACTCCGTCTTCGGCGGGGACCTGACCGTCATCCCCTACGGCCAGATGCCGACCGGGGAAGGACCCGACCAGAGCCAGCAGGTCGTCTGGGGCCAGGTCCTCTCACCCAGCGGCTTCCACGTCATGGCCTACGACGTGCAGAACTCCCGCGGCTTCGACCCCGGGCAGAACCCCTACTACTTCGCCCTGCGCAGCACCGACGCCCGAGAGATCACCAAGTACTGGTCCGGTCTGGTCCAGGGCGCCAGCGTGGAGGAGGACCTCGGGCCCTCGGCGTTCTCGCCCCTGTACGGCAAGCTCACCGACCGGTTCGGGGTCACCTGGATCATCGACGTCATCGCGCCCTACCCCAGCTGACCGCGCGCGGCGCGTCCCCCGGCTCCCAGGAAGGCGACGAGATGGCCAGCACGACGGCGTGGACCGATGACCTGCGACAGCGCTTCGACGAGCTCCTGCAGGAGTACCGCACCGGTCTCCGAGCGCAGCTCGACGGGCTGAGCGAGGAGCAGGCCCGCCGCCACCTGGTCCCCTCCAAGACCACCCTGCTCGGGCTGGTCAAGCACGTCACCTACGTCGAGGCCGTCTGGTTCGACCAAGCGATCACCGCGCGGAGCCTGAAGGACATCGGCGTGGCCCCCACCCCCGACCGCTCCTTCGTCCTGGCCAGGACCGACACCACCGCCTCGGTGACCGCCGCCCACCGCCAGCAGTGCCGGACCTCCGACCGCAACCTGGCCGAGCTGGCACTGAACACCGAGGTCACCGGCAGGGGCCGGCACACGGTGTGGGCGCTGTACACCCAGGTGCTGCGCGAGCTGGCCCACCACAGCGGCCACGCCGACATCCTGCGCGAGCAGGTCCTGGCCCAGGGCGACGATCTGGCCGCGCCGACCAGCGCCACCACCGAGACCTGAGGTGGACCAGGGGCGGGAGGCGACGTCCACGGCGCCGCGCGACGCCGCCGTGGTAACCGCTACTGCGCGCCGCGGGCGGCCCGCGCCTTGGTGGCCCAGAAGTTCTCCGACGCGTCCACCAGCACGGCCCCCACGTCGTGGTGCAGCTGCTCGGCGACGCCGGCGCGATCGGTCCCGGACAGGTGCGCCGCTCCGATCCGGTCGGTGACGGCCTGCAGCACGGTGACCAGGACGTCGGCATGAGCGCGCAGGACGAGAGCGGGCAGCTCCGGGTCGGTCTCGGCGATGGCCGCGGCGATCGCTGCTGCCTGCTCCTGGCGGAACGCCAGCGCGTGGCGACGCAGGGACTCGCTGGCGACGGACTGGGCGGGGAACTCCCCGCGCGCCAGCAGCGAGTCTCTGGCGGCGAAGTAGTCGATGTCGAAGTGCACCTGCTCACGCAAAGCATCAGCCGGGGACGAGGACGGAAGGCGCTCGGCGACGGCGCGGCGTGAGCGCTCGAGGAGCTCTTCGGCGCGATCCAGGACGAGATCGGGCTTGGTGGGGAAGTAGTTGTAGACGGTCTGCTCGGCCACACCGGCAGCCTTGGCCACCTCAGAGACGGACACCGCGTCGTAGCCGTGCTCAGCGAACAGCCGGGCGGCTTCATCGGCCAGGCGCTGCCTCGTCTGCCGCTTCTTGAGCTCCCGGCGTCCCGCCTGCTCAGCCACAGAAGCCATCCTCCCACGAACGTGTAGTGACCCAAAGAACGGTGTACGGTCGTATTTCTGGAGTCACTACATGTTGATGGTGGCCCTGCGGACCGAGGAGTGGGCCATGACGACGGTCGACGGGTGCACGCAACAGGTGCTGGTCTGCGGCGCGAGCTTCGCGGGGTTGACGATGGCGATCTGGATGCAGCGCCTGGGCTACGACGTCACCGTCATCGAGAAGGCCGCAGGCTTGAGGAAGGGCGGCACGCCCGTCGACCTCACCGACGACGTCATGGCGATCCTCGACCGGATGGGCGTCCTCGCAGCCGTCCGAGCCAGGGCCCTCCCGCCACGGCGGACCACCTTCGCCCACCTCGACGGCACACCCATCGCGACCCTGGGCCCGGAAAAGGCCGCTGCCGACGGCGCTGACGATGACGCGCTCCGCCACGACGGGGTCGAGATCCACCGCGACGACCTGCTCGACATCCTGCTCGCTGCGCTGGGAGAGGACGTCAAGGTGGTCTTCGGTGAGTCCGTCACCGGCTTGATGCAGAACGACGAGCGTGTCCGCGTCGACTTCCGAAGTGGTCAGTCGTGCGAGTTCGCGATGGTGCTGGGGTGCGACGGGCTCCACTCCACGGTGCGCCGGCTCGCCTTCGGATCCGAGGTCGGGTTCAGCCGCTTCCTGCACCACTACACCTCAGTCACAGCGGTGGAGGGCGCACTGGTCGAACCGTGGACCACCCGCATTCAGAACGCACCCGGCATGACGCTGGTGGTGAACGCCTACGAGTCCACGAGCGACGTCATCTTCGTCTTCCGCGCCGAGGCGGAGATCGGGCACGACCACCACGACCTCGAAGAGCAGAAGAAGCTCGTCCGAGAGCACGTCGCCGGCGCCGGGGCGCCGTTCACCGACGTCCTGGGGACGGCCCTGGGGGATGACAACTTCTACTTCGACAAGCTCAGCCAGATCCACATGCCCACGTGGAGCTCGGAGCGCGTCGCCCTGGTCGGTGATGCTGCCTACTGCCCCTCACCTGCCGCCGGCATGGGCGGGTCCACCGCGATCCTTGGTGCCGCCGCCCTCCACGACGCCTTCGCGCACTCCGGAGGCGACGTGGCCGCCGCGTTCTCGGCGTACGAGCGGAGTTTCCGGCCCATCGCGGAGGAGATCCAGGCCGACGTCCTGTCGTTCGGCCTACCGATGATCTTCCCCGACACCGCCGAGGCGATCGCCGTCCGCAACGCTCGGCTCCTTGAGCAGACCTGATCGACACCGACGGGTTTCCGCACGAGGATCCAGCAGCGGCACGCTCCCGCACAACGATCCCTTGGGTAAATGATCACGAGCGGCGCTAACGACTGCCGCGAGGGCCCCAGGCGTGTCGGTCGACGGTCGTCAACCGGCACGTCACGCACCCGCCGACGAGTAACGGCCAGGCGCTCGTGGCGGAGCAACACACGTTGTGGACGTTCGTACACCGGCATGCTTACTGTGCACAGATGACCGACCACTTCGCCGGTGACACCCGCACCAACCGAGAGCGCATGCTCGCCGGCGACCTCTACATCGCCGACGACCCCGACAACGAGCAGCGCGCCCGCCGCGGCGCCCAGCTGGCCGACGCCTACCACCGCGCCTCCCTGGTCGACCCGATGGCCGCGATGCCGCTGCTGGAGGCCCTCGTCGGCCACCTCGGCGAAGGCGCCTTCATCAAGCCACCGCTGTACGTCGACTACGGCGAGCACCTCAGCATCGGCGCGCGCACCTTCGCCAACTACGGCCTGGTCGCCCTCGATGTCGCCCCCATCACCATCGGGGCGGACTGCCAGATCGGCCCGAACGTGCAGCTGCTCACCCCCACCCACCCACTGGAGGCCCAGCCCCGGCGCGACAAGCTCGAGGCGGCCAAGCCCATCACCATCGGCGATAACGTCTGGATCGGCGGGGGCGCCATCATCTGCCCCGGCGTCACCATCGGCGCCGACAGCGTCATCGGCGCCGGCGCAGTGGTCACCAAGGACTTCCCGCCCGGAGTGGTCGCGGTGGGCAATCCCGCCCGGGTCATCAAGGACATGCCCGGCGCCCCCAGCGCACCGCCCAGCTCGACGCCCGCCCCCTCGGGCGCACCGGCCGAGCCTCTGGTCCAGGAGTGAGCACCCGCCGCCTGGACCCCCAGCGCCGCGACCGCATCATCGACGCAGCCCTGGAGTGCATCGCCGCAGACGGCGTCGCGGGGACCTCCCACCGCAAGGTGGCTGCCCGCGCCGACGTGCCACTGGGGTCGATGACTTATCACTTCGACGGCATGGACGACCTGCTGGTCGCTGCCTTCACCCGCTTCGCCGAGACCATCGCCGCCACCTTCGAGCAGCGCCTGGCCGATGCCGCCGGCACCGAGGCCGTGCTCGAGGCGCTGGTCGCACTGGTGCACGAGGACCTCCAGCGCTCCAGCGCCGAGCACGTGCTGACCTACGAGCTGTACACGCTGGCCGCTCGGCGTCCGCAGTTCCGGGCGCTCACGCAGGCCTGGATGCAGGCCAGCCGCCGCGCCCTGGAGCGGCACCTGCCAGCTGAGGTGGCCCGCCGGGTGGACGCCTACGTCGAAGGCGCCGCCCTGCACATCGCCTTGAGCCCGGAGCCGCAGACACCCGCTCAGACGCGCAGCGCCCTCGACTTGCTCGTGGCCTGACACCACCCGGCTGTGTGTACAGTCGTACACATGACGTCCGCGGTGCTCTCGCGCCCCACCACGACCGAGCGACGGGCCCGTGCCGCAGTCGCCGCCCTCTTCCTGACCAACGGGGCGCTGTTCGCCAACCTCGTCCCCCGCTATCCCGGCATCAAGGCCGACCTGGGCCTGTCCAACACCACCTACGGCCTGACGGTCATCGCCTACCCCGCCGCGGCGCTGCTCGCGGGCCTGGCGGCCGCGACCCTGATCCGCCGCTTCGGCTCCGCCCGTGCCGCAGTCACCGGAACGGCCATCACCGCGGTCGGAATCCTGCTGGCAGGCCTGTCCCCCTCAATCGGCGCCCTGGTGGCCGCGCTACTGCTGGCCGGGGCCGCTGACGCCATCACCGACGTCGCCCAGAACGCCCACGGCCTGCGCGTGCAGCGCCGCTACGGCCGCTCGATCATCAACTCCTTCCACGCGGTGTGGTCGATCGGCGCGGTCATCGGCGGGGCGCTGGCAGCA
>Ga0325403_1000120_pt1 | contig 42287 bp, 23 predicted proteins | sample PopdelMetagenome_19_FD_205665 | JGI IMG/M metagenome (GOLD analysis project Ga0325403, IMG submission 205665) | Populus deltoides microbial communities from Bellville, Georgia, United States - Xylem-PdKOR-R4 | ecosystem: Host-associated > Plants > Phyllosphere > Stem > Wood/Secondary xylem... | reverse complement strand
ATATTATTCTCCATTATATTATATTATATTATATTATATTATTAAAAAAAATTAAAAGAGAAGAAGAATACATTGTTCACCTAGACCCAGTTTGTGGATGAGAATAGTGTTTTTTCTTCTTGGCCTCAAAAATAAAATAAAAAAGCTCTTTATCATGTATTCAAGAGTAAAATAATATTTGTCTTGAGATAATTTTGGTATTCTAAAATTGATTAGGGGTAGGATGAGTAATTTGTGTTTTGATTTTACAGTGAATTTACAACACTACCCTTAAAAGAAATCAATTTTTGAACTACTGCTCGGGATTAATTTTGTATTTTTAATTCAAAATGCACAGTAAAATAATCTTTTTATTCTTAAAATAATAATAAAAAACTAACAAGAAAATGGAGGGTTCTTTTGTCATTTTCAATATTGTTGCATAGTAAAAAGACCTCGGAGTCTTTGGCGTCAAATAATTTAACTCTTATGTTAAAGGGTATTTATGTTATTTTATTGTCGGGTTTTTTTTTGTAATTAATTTGTTAGGATGGGATCATTTGAGTATTTTAATAATTAAAAAAGGCTGACGCATCAACCTCTTAATCGTCTTTAGATGGCACGTGCGATTGATTCCAATAGACATAAAAGCCATTCCATGATGGCTTTAGCTTCGTCTTAACGTCTCCTCCTTGGATATATGGCACATGCACTGACTAGAGGTTTGATTTGTCATCGACAACCATTTTTCTTCTTCTTTTTTTTCCTCAGTTTTTGCGCCCTACCACCCGATTTTTCAAGTCAGCCCCTAAACTTCTATTTCCTTTTTATTTAGCCCTTGTTTTTTTTTGTTATATTTGTTTTAAATAATTCATGGAATTAGATTTTTCTTTCGATCTCATCCTTATTAAATTTTTTGTTTTGTCAAATTTGATCTCTTTTTTTGTAGTCCAAGATAATTTTTAGAGATGTATTTTTTTTCGATTCCACCCTTCATAAATTTTTTTTCTAGGCAAATTTCATTCTCATTCTTTTGATTGGCTTTTTTGTTCTTTGTAAATTTTTCAAGAGTGGTATTTTTTTACCCAATTTAATTATCCAACATTTAATTGGTTTGGATTTGAGTTTGTTAAACCCGTGTCAAAGATTTTATAGGTTGCAAACTTTGTAAATTAACTAGCTTTATGAGGTCTTATTAGGTCTAATCGAGTTAATAACTCGAGTATCGAGTTTTTCTTACTTCTTCATAAATATTGTTATCGTCTCGGCATCTCTTTTGTGTGCTAAGAAATTTTTGATCGACTTGCAGCGCAACACAAGTTACCGTTTTAGTAATATACTGAAACTCCTTGGTATTTTCATTATAGTAATGAACAGTGAAATGCCAAGGCATTTTACACTTTAGTCCTAAAAAATAAAATAAAAATTAGGAACTTTTTTTTTAGTTTTCAACTTATATTCTCTTTCAATTTCATCTTTCAATATTAAGTCTATTGGGTTTTAGACTTTATAATTTAGTTTGATTTGTTTTTTATGGAGCTATCCCGGTTTTATAACCCGAGTCGCGAGTCTTGTGGGTTAGTTGTGTTAGCTTAGGTTTTTTTCTTCTTGTTTTTTACATTTTTTTTGTCAACTTCATCTTTTAATATTGGGTTGATTGACAATTAGGCTTCATAATCATAATTATTTCTTGATTTGCTTCTAAGAAGTTATCATGATCTCATGACCTAAGTCACAAGTTTTACGGGTTAGCCGTGTTGACTTGGGTTTTTTTTTCCTTTCTTCTCATTGATTTTTTTTATTTTATCTTTAAACATTTGGTTGATTGAGAATTGAATTATATATTTTTTTATTTGCTTTTTATGGAGTTATCTCGGTCTTTTCACTTGGGTTTGACAGGTTAACCCGGGTTAATTTGAGTCATTGATTTTGTCTTTTTTATTTGATTTTACTTTCAATGTAACCCTTCGACATTAAGTTGATTGAAAATTAAGTTTCACAATTTGTTTTTCATTTTCTTTATATGGGGTTATCATAGTTTTATAACCCGGGGCACATATTAAACTAATTGACTTGGGTTTTTCCCCTCTTTTTAGTTGATTTGTTTTCAATCTCATACTTCAATATTGAATTGATAGGGAATTAGAATTCAAAATTTGTTTCAGTTTGTGTTCTAAGAGATTATCTTGGTTTTATGTCGAGGTCACAAGTTTGTTTAGTTGACTTGGGTAGTTTTTTGTGTCATTTTTATTTTTATTTTTTTAAAAATTTTATTATTTAACATTGAGTTGATTATGAATTGAGCTCCATAATTTATTTCAATTTGTTTTTTATAGGGTTATCTCAGTCTTATGACCTAGGTTTGGAAGGTTAACCTGAGTTAACTCAACTTATTTTTTTAGTTGAATTTTGTTTTCAATTTCATCCTTCAATATTTGGTTGATTGCGAATTTGAGTTGAATAATTTTTTATTATTTGCTTTCTATAGGGTTATCAGAGTCTCATGGCTTGGATAGTAGATTTGACAGGTTAATCTAAGTTAATCCGGGTTAATCTAATATGTTGTCGTATCAATATTTAAAAAACAATATCGTCTTGAGTTTTTTTTAGTTAAACTATATTTTTATTGGTTATTTGGGTTTTTTTTGAACCTGTTAAGTTGACTAGGTCACATCAAGTTAATCCCTATATAGTTTTATTTTTTTCTACTAAAAATACATTAACAACACTTGAATTTTTTTTTATGTTAACAAAAAAATTAATTTGACCCGCAGCGTAGCACGTACAATTATCCAATCCTCTCTAATTGGTTATATTTAGTAATTTTTGAAAGTGAGAAGACCTTCGTGTTTGGCGGAAAGCTGTTAAATCTAAAACGATGTTCTGATAAAAATAATTATACGTAAAAAATTAAATTTATTAAAAAATCTAAAAAAGGTAAATTCACCATTGATCTCCTTGCTAAACATTGTTTATTGGAACAATACCTTTTTTTTAATTTAATCATTTAATATATATAATTTTTTTATTAGAGGTTAAACTTCATAATTTGTTTCGATTTATTTTTTATAAAGTTATTCTGGTTTTATGAAGTGGGTCACAGGTTTGGCGGATTACGTAGGTTGACTTGATTTTTTTTTCAATTTTATTCTTCAACATTGAGTTTATTGAAAATTGAACTTCATAATTTATTTCGATTTATTTTCTATAACTTTATCAAAGTCTCATAACACGAGTCATGGATTTGATAAATTAACCCGGATTAACCCACGTCAATTTAATATATTATCATCTCAATATTAAAAAAAAAGATAGTATCTTGATTTTTTTAGTTAAATTATATTTTTACTGGTCGTTGAAGTGGTTTCTATACCTTTCAAGTAAATTAGATCACATTAAATTTATCTCACATGAATTTTTTTTATTAGAAGATATATTTATAATGACTGAATATTCTTTTAATGTTAAAAGAATTTAATCCGACCAATAACATAATAAAAATATATGTCCTAAGTGTAAACTATATGGTTGATTGACGTATAATTTGGGTACATGAAAACTTATCCAGAGATAACGTTCGAAAAAAAATTCCTAATGGTTGGAAAAATAATAACAAGGAAAAAACCAGCAAAGGTAGTCGTGGCATGACGAGAGAGGTCAAAACCATTGAAGCTTTTCATGGCTGTAGATTTAAGAAACTAAGCTTAGCATTTTTACACATTAAGGGCTCAAGTAAAAGAAAAAACACTTTTTCTTGAGATTATATTTCTCCAGAGTAATTTTATTAATTTGCTCTCACAACGTTCCTAATCTTGGAATGGCAAGTAGTACAACGGAAGGGAAGGGATTGGGATTCCAAATCCCATGGCCGGTAAATAAATATGATTTCTTTGTTTTTTCTCCGATTAAAAACAACGAGAGGATCTTTGAAAATAGGAGAGCGTGGGGGAGCGCGTAAAAAATAATAACGTGGTCCACCCCTAAATAGTACCTCTACATATATTTGCACTGTAAGCTCCTGCCTCCCACTGACAAAATATAGTAAAGACTGACAAATTACACGCAGAGATAGCCTCGACAACTGAGCGCACAAGCAACTAGCTGCTCTTTTACTTCACCCTCTCCAACTCCTTGTTTGGTTTATCTACACTAGGGTTTTGTTCCCCCTTTTTGTTTTTCGTTAAAAAAAGCCTCCTACAAGGCAGAGAGACATCTTCTGGTAAGCCCCGAATGTGAATTTGTTCTGGTTTTGTTTTGTTACACATTGTTTAGTTATGAGTTATTTGGCATATCTTGAGGTTATTTGGTTTTTTCGAGTTTTAATGTTTGGTTTTTTTGTGAGTAAAAGTTCAAATTTTTTCTTTTGTCGGTTCAAAGAACTTCTTCGGGTTTAGGTGCTGTCGATTTTTGAGTTGGGTTTGCTTTTTTTTTTTTGTTCTCCCTCTTTTCTTCTTAGTAATAATGCTTCTTTTGTGTTTCTTTTTTAAAGATATCTCATTATCTAGTAAAGTTCTGCTTCCACTTGAAATATGCGGGTGGGGTTTCTTCTGTGGTTGGCCTTAAGTTCAGAGCCTGAAGTGTTTGCAGACTTTTGAGTTTTGAAAGTTTCTTCAAAGAAGAACCAAAGCCCTGAGTGGTTTTTTTTTCATGTGACATAGTACCCTTGGGGAAACATTTCTTTGCTTAACGTAGATCTCTGTTTCAACACTCTGTGTTTGGGTTATTTTGAGGTAAGCTTGTTTTAGATCATTGTTTTGTAGATCTAAGCGTTTAAAAGTTCAAAAGAGTGAGAATTTACCATGGTTTAGAGTGCTTCATATGCTGTTGATAATTTGTTTTCAGTTTCCTTACTAATTTACTATTCTTCTTCTTCATCCTTTTCTTTTGGGGAGAGGGTAGTGTTTGGGGTGTACAAGGGTAGTTTCTCGTTTCTCAAAACTATAATTTCGTCAAGGATTTTAAGGTTCCGAAAATGCTACAGGATTTAAGGAATTTTTCCTTTTCAAATTTCCCTCCGGCAGTCGATTTTCTGGACAATGCCATGTTTATTTACCATTATTGTTACATTATACGAGCAAGTTTTGATTAAAAAAAAAAACAGAGATGGTGTCTGGATATGGAGATAGAAGGTCTCTAATACGTTATCTTTTTTTTACCTTTTGTGGCTGTGTTATAAAATATCAGTGCTTGTCATCAAATGGAAAATTTTTATGGTGCGTAGGGAGTGGGTTTGTCACACCAAATACACAAGTAGAAAGGCAAAAGGATTTTAATTAAGAATGGAACTCTATTTTTTATATTAAAAAAAAAATGAGACATCAGTTTCCAAATGAACAGAGAATTTATGCTACCAACATCATTAATCTGGCTCTGGCCCATTGTTCTTTTTTTTGGAGCACAACATAAAGTGCTTGAGTGAAAAGAAAGGGATAAAAAAGGAAAGAGAAAAGAAAGTTGCAAAGATGGATTATGTAATCATGCGTGATGAGGTCTTCTGAGTACACCCTTTTCTTTGTTTTTAATTTTGTCTTGTGGTTCTGGTTGGTGGTAGTGGGGGTAGTTTCTGAGGAGTTTCTTTGAAGGCATTGTATTGTTTGTTTGTTTGTTAGGTTTTTGCATGCTTATTTGAGGTGGCTGTCATCGTTTTGAACACCACACTATCCTTCTTCTTGCATACATTTTTATATATTAGATTCTCTTTTGAATTTCTTTCTCAGCCAAAGATTTCCTCAGAAGAACTGCAAGTGGTGTGGGCCAGGTGGGATTTCAAGAAGAGTACTTCTAGTGAAGAGGATAGAAGGCATAATGCAGACACCAAAAGCAAAGTAAGATTGTCATTTCCTTGGTACAATGTTTTTACCTGCTCTTGGTGTTTGTTTGTTTCCAGATAATCTGTTTTCTCATGTCATTAACTGAATGCGACCTCAATATTCTGTTCATGTAATGTAGACTTGCTCATCTCTGCACTGTTTTTCTGATCTACTTTCAGAAAACTGCTTTCATTCAAGTCCATTTAATTCTATGATTATGATTACTTCTCTTCTGCAATTGATGTATTGGTGATTTTAAAGTGGATCCAACTGATCATTCAATTGAATGGACTTTGGACTGGAAAAAAAAATTGTTACAAGGAACAGGATGATTTTTAGTACCATAACAAGAAAAGAAAGATCAAATTCTGATACCGAGCTAACTGAATCCAATTACAAATTATTGGTTCTACTCTGCATTATAATGGAAAGTGGAAGAAAGAGTACAATTAATGTGGTTTGTGACTAGGGGACTTTTGTTAAGAATTGAACATTATACTCTCTTTCACATTTTGCTTTAAGGTTACCTGTAAGCCTTGTTTTTCCTTGCGATTTCGTTTTCTTTTGATTTTGGGTAAGAAACCTATTTTTTCTACCTCAACTGTCAACAAAGTTTGGCTACTATCTCAAAGGCAAATAAATTATAATAGCGAATCAGGTGGGGCATCTAGATCCAATTGGTGGGTGAATGTTGAATCCTAGCATGGTTAATCCATTCAATAGGTGGCAGGTGTTGAAATTTATCACCTAACAACACACTGATATACCCTGAATCCTAAGCATTGTTACTTAACCCATTCACGAGGTGGCAGGTATTGAAATTGTTTCACCTAATAACACTGATGTACCATGAATTCTCGCATGGTTAATCTACTCAAGATTCTGTAAATTTACAGCCCAGCTGCTAACTTATATAGCATCCTTCTTTCTTCTTCTTTTCTCCTTGTATTTTATCAAGTTTTGACAGTTATCTAGTATCAGTTGCTGGAACTTGGAAGTAGGTCCTTTGATTTTCATGCATATCTAACTATACTTGTTGTCACTCACCCAACTTTGAGTGCAGAACCAGCTCTTTGGAAGTGCCTCAGAAGAAATCTCCCGCAACACCTCGAACTCGGCAACTCAAAACACCTGGATCAGAAAACAACTCTGTCTCCCCAAATCCAGCAAGTAGGACCCCGAAAGACAGAAGTCCTAAAGTCACTGAACGCAGATTATCTCAAAGTCCAGCAACTGAGGTACTCAGCTACAACTAGTTCATGTTTAAATGGAACTGCATGGCGGAGTTTTTTTACAGTTGGCCATGTCATAGTCACAGATGCTTATTTATATTACTCTGTTACAAATGCCTGTCTCCCACCATTCAGGTGTTTTTAGACACAATTCTTTACTTTTAAATTATCACAATTGATTTTTCTTAGGAAGAAACTTTTCGTACTGATAATATTTTCATAAATTACTGTTGTTTACTCGCTTTGCTATCCTCTCTGTCTTGCGAGCCCAGAAGAAGCGCCCAAGCAGAATATCTGAATTGGAAACACAGCTTGCACAACTCCAGGAGGATCTGAAGAAGGCAAAAGATCAACTGAACGCATCAGAGTCATGGAAGAGACGAGCCCATCAGGAAGCTGAAGACACCAAGAAGCAGCTTTTAACCATGTCAGAGAAATTTGAGGAATCACAACAGCAATTGATGGAGCTTTCTAGTTCTGAAGATGTCCGTGTTCAAGAGCTCCGTAAAGTCTCCCATGATCGTGACAAAGCTTGGCAGTCTGAACTGGAGGCCATGCAGAAGCAGCACTCAATTGATTCTGCAGCCCTGGCTTCTGCCATGAATGAAGTCCAGAGGCTCAAAAATCAGCTGGAAATGGTAGTGGAATCTGAAGCTTCCCAAACAAAACATGCAGAATCAGCATATGCTGAATTACAAGGGCTGAGACTGGAACTAACTGAAACTCTCTCCCTTGTTGAAAAAATGAAAACTGAGCTCAGTGATACCAGGGAATCTGAAGCTCAAGCCCTGGAACTTGTGAGGAAAACTCAAAAGCAATTGGAAGAAGCAAATGCAACTGCTGAAATGCTGCAGGCAGATGACGTCAAAGCCATGGAGGCTTACAGGTCCTTATCATTAGAGCTGGAACAATCAAGAGCTCAAGTAAAACCCTTGGAGGAACTTGTGAGTAAACTGCAAGCAGATCCAGCGAATGTTTGTGGGAAAACAGTCATGAATCCTACAGGGGATGTTGAAGTTTTGCAGGAAAGTGTAGAAAATGAGGAAACAAAACAGCTCAAAGCAGAAATGAACCTTTTGAAACATGAAGTAGGTCAGTTGAAATCCGCACTAGAAGCATCTGAGACCAGGTACCAGGAAGAATATATTCAAAGCACATTGCAGATTAGAAGCGCCTATGAACAAGTTGAACGTACAAAGTTGGAATCAGGCCACAGAGAGGCTGAATTGGAAGCTGAATTGAAGAAAGCCAAAAACAATATTGAAGAATTGAGGGCTAACCTGATGGATAAGGAAACTGAATTGCAGGGCATTTCTGAGGAGAATGAGGGACTGGCTTTAAAGATTGAGAAAAATCAGCCAAGTGAGAGGGAATCTGAACTTGCAATGGAGCTGAAAAAGTTAGAGCATGATCTGGCAGAGTTGAAGGCGAGCTTGTTGGATAAGGAAGCACGGTTGCAGAGTGTAGCAGAGGAAAATGAAACACTCTGGAAAGAAATCAAGAAAGGGGAAATGGAGAAAAGTAAGGTCAATGAGGAAGCTGTTGCATTGGCAGAAACTGCAAGGGCTGCAGAACACGAGGCTCTGATGAAACTTGGTTATCTGACAGAGGAAGCAGATAAAAGTAGCAGAAGAGCAGCAAGGGTGACTGAGCAGCTGGATGCAGCTCAGGCAGCAAACACAGAAATGGAGGCTGAATTGAGGAGGTTAAAGGTGCAGTCAGACCAATGGAGGAAAGCTGCTGAGGCAGCCGCTGCTATGCTTTCAACTGGGAACAACGGCAAATTTGTAGAGAGAACAGGTTCTCTTGACAACAACTATAATCCTATTCCTGGAAATATGGGTTCGCCCTTCTCTGAAGATATGGATGATGACTCTCCAAAGAAGAAAAACGGGAACATGTTGAAGAAAATTGGGGTCTTGTGGAAGAGGGGTCAGAAGTAGCCAGGCCCTCTGTCAGGTTACAATGCATTTTATGGTTGTTATATTGCTTTGACTGCTTTATTTTCGCACATCTTTTAATGTCCTTGTTCTTATTTATTACAGGGACTGGTTGGTGGCAGCTAAGTTTAATATGATGATAAATTTGTTTCAAAGACTAAGTTCTTTTGAGGACTACTGTATAGTTTTGTGGAAAATGATGAACTGAGGGGTTCCATTTTGTTTCATCTGATGGTTGCAGTGGCTTTGATTTTCTCTGCCATATCTAGTTCACTGTGTGAAGCAGTTGATCTGTGCTAGTATGCCATCAGCATGGATTATGTATTAATCTGTAACAAGTAATCTGAAAAATAGGAACACTTGTATTGTAGTATCGGAGACGATATGTTGCTGGAACTCCATTCCAAGTTTACTTCGGCTCATGAATTTGTGTTTCTTGTATTGTCCGAGACCAAGTTAGTTGTCTCGTCATTCCTTCATTGTTGTTATATATTTTTGCTTGCTCGATGCCGCTGCTTGTTTTATTTCTCACAGCTATCCGATCCACCCCGCTGTATATCTCCAATAACAGCAATTATGCCAGTGATCCTAAGAAACCCCCAGAGTGTTACCGCAGACAGCATCCATGAGCATGCATACCCATGCAATCATTCTCCTTCGTACGGTGCCGACATTTCTTAGCTGCCTACGATGCGTTCAATAAAAGGTAGATTACGCTCTGAAACTCATCAACATTCATCACAAGTGTGAAGTGAGGAATCATGGATGTTTTCATTTCAGGCAACCAATAGGACACCTGATGTGTGCTTTACAAGGCCAAGCTTCTTGAAGGCGAAGAAATGGCTTCTTGATCGAAACCATAAACTGCGGCCAGATTTGTCACTTTGATCTTAGGCTTTTGAACTCGTATTTCTATCCCTTTTGTCTGGTTTTTTCTTATCAAGTAATATGGGCGTACATACAGGCTTGCCATGCATCCCTGATCCCACATCGCATCATGTATCTCTGAGGAACTCAATGAATTTACATTTATGCTCGGGTCAAAGACTAGAAAACTTATAAAATCATAGCAATTGAATTTAAATATGTCAATTCTTAATACCAAGCAAAGTTATAATAACCAGATTGAAGGCTCGGTTCATAAGTTAATCCGGATCAATTTAAAGAGTTTTTTTTTTTAAATGTCAAAAAGGAATTTAACCTTGCAACTTGTTAGATAAATATGATCGATTTCAATTAATTTATTTTTTAAAAAATAACTTAAGTTAGCAGTCGAATTATGAGTCACCGAATTAACTATAATGGATGCATCATCTTATATGAAAATAACTTAAATTAAAAAAAAAGAAAATGAAAAGTGAAATTTCTTTCCTAAACTATGGCCAAATTAATACCTAAGGAGAATGCTCATCTTTCTTACTTCATAGCATTATAAGAGATAAATGGTCTTCTAACTCATGCTATGCATGTATTACTTAAATTATTTAAATATAAAAATTTGTTTATTATTTTAAAAAAATTAATTATTCTCTCTATCGAAATAATATTTTTTCAAATTTAAAATCCGAATGGTCTTCTTTATTGAAATTAGATTAATTATAATCAACTTAAGTATGTAGTATATGTATATTTTTTTTTACTTTAGTTGTTATAATTATAAATATAAATATTTTTTTAAAATATTTTAAAAGCATTTATTAATTATAATCAATTTATTTGCTCTTTTCCTGTTTTTATTTCTGCTGGAAAACAAATTAACTTTTATGGGCCGATAAACAAAATGAAAAACTACAAGGCCGAAGATAAGTCCAACAAGTGCTCATAAGAGAAATAAACCTTGCAGAAACAGCCCACTGCTATCTTTCTTATATATACGCAGCATACACTTCTTTCTTAGGGTTAGGGTTTTATTCAGCAGCAGCGGCAGCTCCTCCCCCTCCTCCTTAGCTTTCAAAGCCCTCGTCGCCGTCCAACAACTTATCTCAGTAACCATGGGGTACGCTTCCTCTCCTCGATTCTAACTCTCCTTCAGCATCACTCTGCTACTTTACTGTTCTTGACTCTGGGATGTTTAGAGCTCCTTCCATTTGTTTTGCATCTTGTATTTTTTGGTATCTTAATTAATGTTTTCTCATAATAACGGCATGCTTGGTAGCTGAGAAAGTTGAAGATGGGAAACAGTTGAAAAATCTTTTTAAGTTTTAAACCTTAAGCCATGCTATCGGCTTATGAAAATATTGCCACGTGATGTTTAGTGTATTCCATTGTATGTTGAAACGAGTTTTAGTCACGGTGGATGTCATCTCCTTGTTTTGTTTCTGAGAATTAAATCTGGTACTTGTAAATTGGATTATGAATAGGCTATGCAGGAATTAAACAGTAATTTTGGTTGAATTAGAAATTTATTAGGCTGTTCAATGTTTTGGTATTTGAATCTAGTTTAATTAATCCCTTTGACCTGTTAAATTTGAATCCATTTCTATCAACTTGAAAATGCATTGGTGGGATCTTTCCTGCCCTCCCAAAAGGGCGCGTCGTTTTGTTTATTTATTTATTTTTTGAATAGAAACGGAATTAGCAGATTTGCGGGTTAGGGATGGTGAGGTTTCACGCCAAATCAAATTTAATGACCATAAGTCATCTAGAACTAGCATTACTTGTATTGTGTATTGTTTCCTGGTGAGATTACTGATATGGAAAGTTCCCTGCCTCTGTGCATAACTTGTTAGTTATTTAGGACAGTGTTTGGGTGCTCTCCATTTAAATTTGATGGGGTTTTTTTCTGAATTACAGTAAGACACGTGGTATGGGAGCTGGTCGCAAGCTTATGTCCCACCGCCGAAGGCAGAGGTGGGCTGACAAATCTTACAAGAAGTCTAACCTTGGCAATGAGTGGAAGAAACCGTTTGCTGGATCATCTCATGCCAAAGGCATTGTTCTTGAGAAGATGTAGGGCTGCCTTATGGTATTTTATATGTTGTCATTTTTTGTTTTCTTTCTACTCTAAAGTTTAAATGCTAATCTGTGTCAATCTGTACCATTGGATGTCTATATATACAGAGGTATTGAGGCCAAGCAGCCTAACTCCGCTATTAGAAAGTGTGCTAGGGTTCAACTAATCAAAAATGGGAAGAAGATTGCTGCTTTTGTTCCAAATGATGGTTGCTTAAACTATATTGAAGAAAATGTGAGTACTCTTTGCGCGCTTTAACTGATTTGGATCATTCATGCTCCTTTTGTGCTTGCTGGTAACCTAGAACATAATTTGTTCTTGTAGGATGAGGTGTTGATTGCTGGATTTGGACGTAAAGGTCATGCTGTTGGTGATATTCCTGGTGTTAGATTCAAGGTTGTGAAGGTTTCTGGAGTCTCACTTCTTGCACTTTTCAAAGAGAAGAAGGAGAAGCCAAGGTCTTAAGTTGTCAATGGAGAGATTGCCGTTTTGTAATGCTTACTGTTAGTCTTTTTTAAAAAATGGGAATGGCTCTAGTTTGTTATTGAGTGGATTTCGCGAACACTGTTTAATCTGCCTTTCAGATATTGTATTCAATTTCTGGTTTCAGTTTTCAGTCTAAGATTATCTCTGCAGATGAACGCAATATTTATTGGACTTGTGTAGTAATGAAATATGATGGTTTTTTAAATGGAAAGCTAGTTTTTCTCTTTAAAATAAAAGATATATATAATCTTTTTATTTTTGACGTTTTTATTTAGGATTAATTTTAAAAAATCTTTTTAAGTTTACTCGCTTTTTTCATTCTCTCCATTAAAAAGCTTTTTTTAATATTTTTATTTTGTCTCTGCTCTTGTGAAAATTTATATTAAATTATTTATAAAATTGCTATTAAATTTTACATAATTACTAAAAAGCTCTTGTATTTAATATTACATGTGACCTTTGAAGAATCCGGCTCTCCAGAACAAGTCCGGCTGGAAGCCCCAACAAGAGTGAGACTTGAATCAATTTTGATAAAGATTGAATGTGCAGTGCATCGCTTTGGTTTTTGACAGAAAATCTAGGGACTTAGGGTTAGGACTAGAATTTAGAAATTGGAGATATCTGGGACTCAGGGTTAGGACTAGAATTTAGAAATTGGGGATAGCAGTATGGTGCACAGCAGATTAGGAGAGCACTGGAAAAAATGAGTTCTTGTAACCAAAGATACATGTATTTGGTTGGTTCAAAACGAGAAAAGGGAGAGATCAATTAGCAACTTGATTTGGTTCAGAGAGAGAACAAGAAGAGAGAGAAATTGAGATGGAAAGAAAGAAATAGTGTCTAAAGAGAGAGAATTGCTGTTTGTGAGAATTTCTAATATATTTTTATGAGGGTAGTTTGGTCTTTTTATCTTTTACTGGAGTGAATAATATAATTCAAAGTTCTAACATTTTTATATCTTACAAGATATTAATTTGAAGAAATTTAAGTGTAAGTGAGAATGAGATTAAATATCCACGTGCTAGAATATGAAAGTTTAATAGTACCAATTAAAGTATAATTAATGATTAATGAATTTGTAGTGTTTTTTTCACTTAAAATAGATTGTATATTATATAGGTCTGGATTCTTTTATAGATTTCACAATTAGAAAAGCTATTTTTATGTTTCTAACAAAAACCAGTCGTTTATAACTATTACAGTCTCACTGATGGCTGAAACAGTCGACCGGTTGAAATTGGCTTAGCCAACCGGTCAACTAGTTCCTGCAGATTCCTCAAGTGTTTATTACAAATGAACAAGTGGTCGACCGTCTCATTTGTTTAAACCAAACAATCAACTGGTTCATACAGAATTCTAAATTTATAAGTTTTAACTTAGGTAAATTCTTAGAACCGTCTATTAGATTTTAATCAATCATTTTAAGTGTGTATAGTGAATGTGTGTGCATTTATTTTAATTTGTTCTATCAACATGAGATACATAGATTTACATAAAGCACTAAAATAAAAATTTAAATGTAAGTCTTCAATATGTTTCCTTTTTAGACTTCTTGATTCCTTTATGAAATCCTTCATGTTTATTGATATAATGTTTGCTTAAACATGTTTAAAACTTATTCTCAACTAAGCATGTTATTAGTCCAATTTTCATATTATTGTTATTATCAATATATATAAGAACATAAATGTATGACCTAAAGGTCAACAATCTCTCTTTTTTATGATGACAATTAATATGCAACTTAGATATGAAAAAAACATCTCCCGTTATCTTTTGCAATGTTGTAAATAGAAAACATTAACGATTTAGCATAATCTAAGTGAATATAAAAAGATTGTATTTTCATTAATAACTTATGCATAAAAAAAATTGAATATTCCCCTTAAATGTATGCATATTATTGAAATACATTTCTCCTCATTTTGCAATTTATATACAATCTATACCTCCTTTGTCATTAACAAAAACATATTATAGAGAGATAAATATAAGCAAATATATAATGAAAATCATAATAAATAAGAAATTCATTACATAATCTTCAAAACACAAATATCCATTACAAATAAAAATGAAAAACAATAGAATGCAAGTATGTTTGATACAAATTCTAGGGTGGTGGATAACAAGAGAAGAGATTAGCCATCATCGTTTTTATCTCCATCACATTGCCGGCTACATTCTCTTATGTCTCTCGAATGTAACATATATTTGTCTTAAGCTATGTTAGATGGTTTTCCATCCTAGATCTACAAGAATTAGTTGAAGCCTTTTCAGGTGAGGAAGCATGCAGTTGTGTTTCAAACATCGCCCCAAACTCACCATCACTACCAACATGTTGTTCCTCCTCCTTATCATGCTCTTTCTTAGCATGAGCCTTAATTTGGTCTCTAGATACCCGAGCATAATCTTTATTTAACACAAATTTTATCTTAATAAGGGTTTTATTGTCTATCTCCGTTAATGTCGAATACAGTGTCTTATCTGTACCTGTTAACAATATCTCAAAATGTTCAAAAATGGTAGTTAGACACTGACCATAGAGAAAATATTCTTGCTTTTGATCATGTGCCATGATCAAATTTCTCATCATGATATGAGGTAGATTAATCGAACGACCTCTAATCATGCAATCGATTAAACACAAATCTATAAAAATCACTTCATCAAAATGCCTTTTTTTAAGGCAAAATACTTTGTGCTATTATCCTAGGCAAAATATTTTATGCTATTATCCTAACTAAAATTCTAGGTCTTGAGAGCAGGTCTTGGCTTTTAATTTTTTTTTCTAAGAGAGAAATCATATCTACCTGTATGCAATACAATAGCATCATCATAGACAAATCCCTCGATTGTACGTATTACTTTAACTTTAAACACTTTAGGACCTTCATTACTTATACCTAATATTTCACCCAGAGTATCACAATCAAATACAATTGGTTTGTTTTGTAAACTACTAAATATCATAGGCTCAATATTAATTCTCATGTTTGGAAAGAACATCTTAATCAATTTTGGATATGCGGGTTTTTTCATATATAAACACGTAATTTTAAATATATCATCAATACCAAAAACACATAGATCATTTCTTAATCCTCTTTCAATAGCAATAGACCTATAGATAAAAGAACTTAGAAATATTTGGACAAACCAATTGTATTTGATTGTGATACTCTTTTGGTTCAATTGGTCGACCAGTTAACACAAAAATCAAAGTTTTTTGAATTTTATTTTTCAATGGTGTTTTATGAGTCAAAATATACTTATATGTCTAACTTCTAGACTAAAAACCTAACTCCAAATAATACATGCTGAAAGGGTATACATTTCATCACTTAAATATGTCAAATTTATTCCAATAATGTATATTTACAAAAACAAAACCTTAAACATCTTTAGCATGAATAAAGCCTAAATTCCTTCTTATTTCACAAAAGCAATCTTTACTTAAAGACTTTGTGAAAATATTTGCTAATTGGTGCCATGTGCTCACAAAATGAAAGGGTATACATTTCATCACTTAAATATTTCCAATTTATTTCGAATAATGTATATTTACAAAAAGAAAACCTTAAACATCTTTAGCATGACTAAAGCCTAAATTCCTTCTTATTTCACAAAAGCAATCTTTACTTGAAGACTTTGTGAAAATATTTGCTAATTGGTGTTATGTGCTCACAAACTGAAGTACAATATCTCATTCGATCATGTAATCCCTTAGGAAGTGGTGTCTTATTTATATGTGTTTTGTATATTAGTGTTATATAGGATTCTTAGAAAGGCTTATTACACTAGTGTTATCATACTTAATAGGTATATGATCAAACTTAAATCCATAGATTTTTTTAAGGTTTATTTCATCCATAATATTTGAGCACAACAACTACCCACCGTAATATATTATACTTCAATTATTGATAAAGCTATAGAGTTTTGTTTCTTATTAGCCCAAGATAATAATGATGTTTCTAGAAAGTGACATGTTCCACTATTATTTTTTTTACTAACTTTAAACCCGATAAAATCAGCACCCAAATAGATAATCAAACTCAAATTGCTTCCTTTTGGATACCACAACCCCAAATCAATTGAATCATACAAGTAACAGAAAATGTGTTTAATAGCACTAACATGAGATTTTTGAGAACATGCTTGAAAACAAGAATATAGACAAACACAAAATATAATATTAGGTCTACTTATAGTTAAATATAAGAGTGAACATATCATATCTTGATATTTGGTGATGTTTACATTCTTACCATTTTCATCCATATCAAGCTTTGTTGATGTTCATATGGGTGTGTCAACTTCTTTGACATATTCCAACCCAAATCTTTTTAAAAGATACTTGATGCGCTTGCTTTGGTTGATGAATATTTTATCGTTTGTTAGTTTGATTTGCAATCCAATAAAGAGGTTAAATTCTCCTATTATGCTCATATTGAATTCGTCTTGCATGTATTTTGCAAAATCCTTACAAAGAGATTTATTAATGACACTAAATATAATATCATCAACATAGATTTGCATAATTAAGATGTTTTTACCTTTTCTTTTAGTAAAAAGAGTGATGTCAATTTTACTAATGTTGAAACCATTTTTAATAAGAAAGGTCTTGAGTCTATCATATCATGCCTTATGTGTTTGTTTTAAACCATATAAGGCCCTTTTAAGTTTAAAAACATGATTGTAAAAATAAAAATTCTCAAAACCTTGAGATTGCTGAACATATATTTCTTCCTTGATAAAACCATTTAAAAATACATTTTTAACATCCATAAGCAAAAAAACATCCTAATTGATTCTAGTCTAGCTATTGGTGCAAGAGTTTCTTCATAATTAATATCTTATTCTTGATTATAATTTTTGACAACTGGTCTAACTTTATTTCTAACAATTATTCCATGTTCATGAACTTTGTTTTTGAAAACCCACTTTGTTCCTATGATGGATTGATTGTTAGGTCTAAAGACTAGTTTCCACACATCATTTCTTTCGAATTGGTTTAACTCATCTTGTATAGCTAAGATCCAATTATCATCATTTTTTGCTTCAAGAAATGATTTAGGCTCTATATGCGAAACAAATGCAAGATAACCATTTATATTCCTAAGAGATGCTATAGTCTTAGTATCTTCAAAAGGATTGTCAATAATTAACTCGGGATGGTGAAAACGCTCTTTTGGTGGCACAAAAGAGTTACTTATCATCTCTTGTTGATTGCTTGTGCTTGGTTTGTCTTTGTTCATTCCTTCATTATTGCCCCGCATGGAAGTCTTATTATTAAGACTCACATATTAAATATTTTCATTAATATAATTTAGAATCTCAATAATTTTATCATTTTGATTTTCTTCAAAGGTGATTTGCATGGATTCCTTAAGACAAATTGTTATATTATTATAAACTCTATATGTTTTGCTTGAGGAGGAATAATAAAAAAAATATTCCTTCATCAAATTTTGAATCAAATTTGTTCAAATTATCTTTGGTGTTGAGAATAAAACATTTTGAACCAAAATATTTGAAATATAAGATGATGGGTTTCATCCCTCTTCAAAGCTCACAAGTCCTTTTTAACTCTAGTATCAAGGTAACACGATTTAAAACATAGCAAGAGGCGTCTATAGCTTCCGCCCAAAAACATTTTGGTGTATCAAATTCATTTAACATTGTTCTTGCCATTTCTTGAAGAGACTGATTTTTCCTTTCGATAACCTTATTTTGTTGGAGAATTCTATATGTTGAAAAGTTATGGTGATATCATTGTTCTTCACAAAAAAAAATTCAAAAAAATAACTTATAAATTCACCATCATGATCATTTCTTATTTTTATGATGGGAAAACCTTTTTTCAATTTCATCTTTAAATTTTTAAAACAAAACTCATATATATCTAGTAAAGTCATCAACAATCACAAATACATATCTATTGTTACTTAAGCTTCTAGTTCTAATTAGTCCAAATAGATCAATATATAACAATTCTAGAGGTCTTTGGTTAATGTGATTTTTTGCTTTTAAAAGAGGTTTTCACTTGTTTGCTCATTTGGCAAGCATCACATAACTTTTCTTTCTTGAATGCAATATGTTGAAGATCTTTAACTAGTTAATTCTTAACTAGTTTAGAAAGAATTTTCTATGCCAAAGAAAATTATCATTAATGCTAACAACAGACAACTTGTTATCCTTATGCATGCATCAATTTTAATCTTATAGACATTACCTTTTCTATTTCCTACATAGATTATTGTCATTCTCAATCATCAAACAACATGCATGGTTAAACATAATCTTATAGTTTTTATCACATAATTAACTAATACTAAGAATTATGTTTTAAGCTATTAATAAGAAATACCTTTTCAATTGAAGGTGAATATTTACCTCTAATATTGCCAACTCCAATGATTTTACCTTTTGAGTTGTCTCTAAAAGTGACTTTTCCTTCATTGATTTTGGTAATACTTGAAAACAATTAATCATCTCTGGTCATATACCTTAAGTGAATATTTTCATTTTTCTTAAAGTTTAAGAATCTTCTATTCACTTGCTTATTCCTTAGAAAATTTCATAATTCCTTTGTAATTAGTACAATATCCTCAATTTTTTCATCATCTTCTTCAAAATGATGAACGATTTTAAATGAAAAATCTTTCTTTGGCTTCTTTTTTTGTTCTTACTTTTCCATTGTAATCTCATATGTTATCAAAGAACCAATAAGCTCTTTCAAAAGAAGTTTGGTGAGGTCATTGGCTTCTCAGATTGCCGTCACCCTTGCTTTCTAAATCTTTGATAAGGATCTAAGAATTTTACTCACGATATCAACATTAATATAAGTCCCTATCAAGAGCATCCAAACTATTAGTTTTAGTGTTTATTCTAGTAAACATACTTGTTATAAATTCATTTGGAAGCATTTTGAATAATTCATACTGATGTACTAACATATCTATTTTAGATTCTTTAACTTGGTTAGTTTCTTCATGTGTTATTTCTAAAGTATGCCATAAGTCTCTAATATTTTTTTTCCACTTGAAGATATGTTTTTTTCAAGATTTTTTCTTGGTAAAATTATCTCACCAATACCAAGAGTTTGTACCTAACTCTCAAAGGTTCATAAATGTGATTATTGTTATCACAAATAACTCTCTCAATAGAGTGGATTATACAACTCAAAGTTCTAATATCTTTATATCTCACAAAATAGCACTTAAAGGATTTGAAGTATAGTAAGAATGAGATTAAATACTATTATACTAGAATATAAAGGTTTAATAGCACCAGCTAGAGTATAATCATGAATTAAAGAATTTGTAGTGTTTTTGCACTTAAAATAACTTTACATCATATAGGTTTGGATTCTCTTATAAATTTTACAATTAGAGAATCTATTTATATATTTCTAGCAAAAACTAGCCATTTATAGTTATAGTCTAGTTGACGGCTGAAACGGCCGACCGATTCAAATTGATCAAGTCAATCAATCAACTGGCTCATATGAATAATACCACCCCAATCATTTTAGTATATTATGTATAATGTTTATATATAAAATAGAACATTAACATAATAAAAATAATATACAAGTAGAAAATAAAAAAGATAATAGGACATCTAAGCTCAAGATATGATATGATATGATATTAAGAAATATAAATATTATTTGTTTTAATTATTCTTTAAAAATATAAACGACATATATCAAAATAACCAGAGCAGATCTTATAAAAATCCCCAATCTTTAATAATAGTCTTGATTAATTCCAACTTAATTTTTATCTTTATTATTTTCTCAATGTATTAATGAATTTTTAACCTATCTTTTCTTTGCTATTAGTTTTATATATATATATATATATATATATATATATATATATATATAATGGTCATGAAATTCACATGATTTAAAAAAAATCAATGAATTTTTAAAATTTGTGTAAAACTAACAAAATAAACCAATCTACAAAAGAAACATAAAATTCTCACTCTTCTTTCTATAATTTATTTTATTATGTGATGTGGAGAATTTTAGTAAATTCATGGGATTTTAACAAGACTAAAAAAAATCATATAATTATTTAACTATTATATCACAAAAAGATTTGATTAAAGATTCATTAATACCTTTGGAAGCATGTTTGATATTATAATAGCGGTTGTTTTTCAAAGTGTTTTTTACTTAGAATTACATCGAAATAATATATATTTTTTATTTTTTACATCAGCACGTCAAATCAATTTGAAAACATAAAAAAATTCAATTTTAAAAAATATTTTTTAAATACGAAAACAAATAAGATCATAATCAAGACCATAAATAAGTTGAGATGCATTTGAAGTTACTCAAATAAGCTAGCAACTTTATTGAGGTTTCTTAAAATAACTATTAAGAACAAACAAAATTATTTAAAATATATCATAATTTATTAACCATTTTACGTATTAAATTAGTTTGATTCTTAAAAGTAATAGATGCATAAACCACTAAAAAATATTATTATTTTTTAATGTGAATATTTCAAATGTATAAAATAGGTATATGTTGAATGCATAAAATATTAAAAGTACTATTTTTTTATTGTGAATAATTGAAATATATAAATGTGGCCTTCATATAAAAAAAATATTATTATTTTATTAATTGTGAATAATTGAAATGCATAAATGAGGTACCACTAGATGTCAATAAAATCATTTTTAAAGCATTCAAAACATTTACATCCCACAGAAAATCCAATGAAGCATCAATGATATAAACATGGATATGTAGGCATAAAATGTACATTCGAACTACAACTGTGTCCTCCCGTTATCACATCCTACATGTCTGATTTGCATACCCTTACACAATTTACACCCCACAGAAAACCCTAACAAGAAAAGTGGGGTGAAGCTCTCAGATCATTCACACATTCTCTTGTTGGTAGGAAACATAAACTCAGATAGTAGTTTAAACATTGTCTCCATGTAAACACCTATCTGCAATCCATTATGAGGCAAGATCAATCTAGCATGAAGCAGAACTCCAGGAAACTTAAAGAATGACTTCATTAATACTTACTGATGACCTAAGATTAAATACTTTCATCAAGTTGCAAGAATATAATACAATATAATGGTATTTGATGATCACTTTATGCAATTATACCTTCGAGAAATTTACTGCTGGGATGTTTCACCATCTTTAGGTTTTCCATTGGTGATTGTTGGATGTAGTAAGATGGCCGCCTCTGCCATCTGTGCTTCCACCGTTGTTGATGCCGCCCTGGCAGGAGTGGCAGAACAAGCAGGCTTTGACAACTCATTGTATTCCTCCTGAATGCCAAAATCAACGTTGCGGGCATCATCTTGAGAATGGGAAAGAGAATCACTGACAAGTTTTTTGTGCACGTCGACATGAATATCTAAAGCTCCGATTTGTTTGGTCAAACTATCAACCAGGTCTTTAACAGAAACTTTCTCAATTCCTGCCTCTGCCTTCTCTGCTTCCACCACTGTTGATGCTATAGCAGGATACGGAGAGGAAGTAGGATTTGACAACTCTTTGAATTGCTCACCAATATGAGAATGAACTCTGCCAACATCATCTTGAGAAAAGGAAAGAGAATCACCCACCGCTTCTTTATGCATCTTGACATGAATACCAAAAGCTCCTATTTGTTTGGTCAAACCATCAACTTGGTCTTCAGCAGAAGCTTTATGAAGACCTGCCTCTGCTTTCCCTGTTTCCACCATTGATGATGCAATATCAGGAACAGGAGAGCACGCAGGATTTGACAATTCTTTGCATTCCTCCTGAATACCAGAATCAACTCTGATGACATCGTGTCGAGAAAGGGAAAGAGAATCACCACCCCCTTCTTTGTGCATATCAAGATGAAAATCTACAGCTCCAACTTGTTTGGTCAAGTCACCAACTTGGTCTTCAACAAAATCTTTCTCAATTACTGCCTCTGCTTCCATGATTGCTGATGCCATAGCAGGATTCAAGGAGCTGGTAGGCTTTGATGAGTGTTTGAATTCCTCCTGAATACCAGAATCAACTCTACTGACATCATCTTTAGAAAGGGAAAGAGAATCACCTACAGTTTCTTTGTGCATCTCGATATAAAAATCTACAGCTCCAATTTGTTTGGTCAAACCATCAACTCGATCTTCAATAGAAGCCTTTTCCTTCTCATTGGTGCTGTAAGGATTAGGCAAACTATCCTTGATATAATTTTGGCTACATATCACATCTCCACTTACTTTCTCTAATGAGGTTATATTTTCAATAGAACTCGAGTCAGTTGTGATATAAGGCAATCCATTGCAGAGAGTAACCTCTGTATCTTTTTCAGGAGCATCACCCTTGCACTCTGTTTCCTTTTTATCCTTCAAGAAACAGGCATCCCCATTCCTTTCAGTAAAACCACTATCTGAATTGTTCAGAGACTTATTACATTCTTCCAATCCAACTTTCTTATCCTTCAAATTGCTTTTTCTTTCACCTTGAAAAGACATTCTACTCTGGGCTTTCAGAGATGTGCTAGCATTGCGTTTCTCATGTTTCATAGCACTGGAGACCCTTGGTGCTGCGATAGAGGATTCCTGCAGTAGCAAGGGAGATTTAGATTTCATGCCCGAGGCAGTTACCTGATCCATGAGTCTGGTTCCCCGAACTGCTGTTCTAGCAGGCTGAAGCTTTCCAATCTTCGCCTCATTTGATCCTCCACTTGGACTAACACTTCCTGCCCCAAATCCAGGCAAGCCACTGGGCAGAGCTTCATGAGATTGCTTATTTCTATTGGGAGTTCGCACAGCTGATCTTACCTGCATAATTGGCAAATTACATGTGTATATTAATTGCCCGAAAAAGAACAAAATGGAAGAAAAATGATCAAGAACATGGAGATTGTTTTGCTAGCTTAAACTTTAAGAAAACTACATTTTGTAAAGATAGTTATCCTAGGCATCATAAATAACGTCTTTTTTATCCCCTTTCCCTTGGCAAAACCACTTCCCAACAAGTCTAAACGCTTATGAAAGGAAACTCAGAACTGACCCCATCAAAGAAACCAATTTTGGGTGACGGCAACCGAAGGCCTGAGGGTTTAGCCGAATCTGGATGGAGAACTGAACTGCTTGCTGTAGTAGCTTTCTTTACACATTCACCCGACAATCCTACTTGGGTACCATGCCCAACAGAGTGTTCATCATTGAAATAGTTTTGAGAATCCATAACTTGGGAGGCATCACTGTCTCCAGAAGCATCTTTGCAAGAGCTAATGTCAAAGCTAGATCTTGAACTGTTAGACGTTTTATTAAGTGTAGAAGTTGGTGATAATGATGCTGAAGACCATTCACTGATAGAGCTAGCAGGTGATATGTTGGAAGAGAGTTTGGTCACGGATTTCAAATAAGGAGAGAGATGTGAACTAGTTGACTGGTTTTTGTTTCTTGATGGCAATTTTAACGCGGTTTTGACATTTGAAGTAGAGGAAGAATGATTGCCAGTTCTGGAGTCATCCTTTCTCAAAAAATTCAATGAAGATTTACTGCTACTATCTGATGACAAACGTCCAGAACTATCAACACAGGAAGAAGTTTTTAGCTGAGTCTTCAATGCTGATGAAGATCGCAATGAAGATTTAATAGGTAATGTGGGCCTAGGCACAACATTTCGGGGACCACCCAGAGCAGGTACTTTTGCCCCCCTACCTGCACAATGCATTTACATCAGCAGTCGCACATTTTCTGTATTGCAAGGAATAAATCATAAAAAATGAGAGATGAATATACCAGTCAATCTTTTTTCATTTTCTGGACTATCCTTATACTTTTCCACTTTGACACGGTTGGCACCCAAGGAAGCTCTCTTAGTTGCTGGTGTTAAGATGGGACCAACTCTGCTCACTATCTTGGGCGGCCTACATAGAGATTTTGAATCTCCATGTACAGGATTAGACTGTATTGACAAAATAATGTTAGTTAAACTATATCCAAAATCAGGTCCATTTCGTCATATGCTTATTTTTTGCCTCCAACTTTATCTAGACAGTACATCGAGATCAAATGACCAATGACCAATATCTGCTTCCATTTAAACTAGTGTTGTCAAAAGGCACTCAAGCACTCGCTTAAGCGCTACAAGCAAGGCAAGCCCACAACACCTTCATTAACCTCAAGCGATGAATTTCAATGATGCGCTCGCCTGGGAAGTGAGTGTTGGGCATTAAAGCTAATGCCAGCTTGAAATACATCTTTTTTTTCTGTTGGATTTTTCTTCTTTTTTTTTTAATGGTTTATGTTGACATATGGTTTATGTTGACATATTTGTCCATTATTTTAATCTACCGCAAGAAATAATTTAGGGGTTTTTTTTGTAAAACATAAGAATTATGGTAAAAAGTTTTTTTTTTAAATCATTAAAATGAGAGACAAACACACAAGAAATAACGTGTTAAAAGAGACACCAACCACACTTTCATTTTTCAACCATGATGTTGAATGGAGTTAGAGAAGAAAAAGTAATACTTTAATTTTTTTCTTTAATGCTCTATATTTTATTATATGTCATCTTTTTATTTCTTTCTCACTTGACTTCTTTCTTCTTCACTTTTTTTCTTTCTCTCCTCGTGTTATTCCTTCATTCTCTCTTTTCACATGTCCATTTTAATGATGTTATGTGGCCAAAATTTCTAACTTTTTTTTCCTTGTGTTTTTTAAACTTTAGTTGATATCATGTACCTACATTCATAGTCAATACAAAAATTAGTTAGTACTTCAGTAAATTGAAATTACATTTAACAATATTTTTACATTTAACTTTCATAGAAAAATAGCAAATGAAGAATTGACAACAAGAGAGAACCTATATGGAAGTACAACTATTTGAAAACAAAACAACAAAAGGTAAGAGTTTTTCGAGCAAAACAACATCAAATTTGGGCATATAAAAATGTCCTCCTCATGCGAAGGAGGAGTTAAAAGCTTACATGGAAGCAAAGAAGACACAAAAGGCCGTATCATATGGTCGTCCACCTGAATTTGATGAAGTTGAAGCTCTTAGGGATGATGTTGAAGAGGATGATAGAGCACAAGAGATATGTTTGACTTCACTTGGTAAAAGAGTAGGTGAAGGAAGTGGCTAACAAGATAATGGAAAGAAAGCAACGGGTAAGGGATCAATGGATTTGTTTATGATCCCAAAATGAGGACAAGAAGTCAAGTTGAGATAAATAAACATAAATGATGCTTGTAAAAAAGAAACAAGAGCTAGAACAACTCAATAGCTCGCTTCTTTTATCAAGCAGGGATTGCATTCAATGTCGCTCATTTGAAAAGCTCTAAGAAGATGGTTGAAGTTATTGAAAGATATGGGCTAAATTTGAAACGTCCTAGTTATCATAAATTTCAAGTTTCACTACTTAAGAAAGAGATGGATTATACAAATGATTTGTTGAAAGGGAAAAAAAAAGGAATGAGCAAAACATGTTTGTTCTATTATGTTAGATGGATGGACAAATAGAAGGAATAGAAGCATAATCAATTTTATTATTAATTGCTCTTTGGGTTTCATGTTTATTGAGTCTATTGGTGGATCATCTTTTGAAAATCCAGTGAGTAGACATTTGAGTTACTTAGATTTGTGAAGCAAATTAGAGAGAGCCAAGTTGTCCATGTAATCATCGACAATGAAAGCAATTATGTGTTAGCCGGAAAGTAGTTATTTATTAATTTGTATGTTGTAATTTAGATTTTTATTTCAATTAATTGATTAAATATGTTATATTTCTAAAATTTTATATTTGGATTTTTGTTATTACAATTAAATAAGTTATTAAAAGCAAAGAGGAAGCATTTGTATTGGACTCCATGCAGCTCATTGTATGAATCTTATGTTAGAAGATATTAGAAAAATTCTTCAAGTCAAGAAAACTTTAGAAAAAGCTATTTTTGTTACTGGTTTTCTTTATAACCACCATGGTGCATTGAATATGATGAGGAAATTTACAAAGAAAAGAAAGTTGATGAAGCATGGAGTTACTCGATTTATAACAGAATATAAATTGATGTTTGATGGAGACATAATTTAGGGTGATATGGCAAGGGCAACTAGAGCTAAAGAACCAAGAACAAATACTAGGCAACAAACAGTTGAGAAGAAGTGTAGGAACATCAAATGCTAGAACTACACATGAAAAGGGATCTAATTCTAAATAAGTGCATTATGGTTTGAGAGATGAGGATTTGAGTTATAATCATAAAATGGAGTATATGGTGGACTCAAGTGAAGGAGAGGAAAGCATGGGTGAATATGTGATTAATGAATAATGATGATGAAATTTAAGTTTTGCTTTTTAATCTATTTAACTACTTACTACTTTAAAAAGAGTGAAAAATATAACTTTATATGACTATGTTATAGTATTTTGGTAGTGTTTGACATTGTGATAGCAGTTATTTTTCAAAGTGTTTTTCGCATGAAAATACATCAAAATAATATTTTTTAAAATTTATTTTTGACATTAAAACAATAAAAAAAACACTAATATCAAAGTAAATGCAAGCTATGAACTATGAAGTTTCTGGACAAACAGACCTGCTTTGCAGTCTTCTCTGTTCCTTGCATGACTGCATTTGGTTTGTTGGGAGCAGTTTTGGCTTTTAACTGAAATTTACAATAATAAAGTATTAAGTACAATAGTTCTTATAAATAGCGACAATTAAGTGATTTACAGTTCTAGCTGTTGAAGTTACCTTATTTTGAGAAGCAACATCCGCTTTCTCCAAAGCTGAAAGGAATAGTTCTGTTAGTTGAAGATAAACTAAAAAAAAATATAAGATCATAATGGATTTATTGAAATCTTCCAGCCAAAATCCACAAGTTAACTGGGGAACGTAATAGTCTAATCAACCTGAACTTAGACGAAAGTTTGTCACAGCAAATAAACAAAGGAAACTATCCTGCAAGATCCAAACATGTGCACACATGCAAGAGGGAAAATGATGGCAGGTTGACATCACACATGGAATACCCAACACAACTGCACCATCGTTTGTGCATGAAAATGAGTCCAGCAATCGTAACTAAAGTTATGAAATGCATGTTTACCTTAGACTATCCTGCAAGACCCAAACCTGTGCACAAATACAAGAGAGTGACAGCTCAAAGTTCTACAGGGTAAATCCAACAAAATCACACCATCTTTTCCGCAATGGAATTAATCCAGCAGGTATAACTAGATGGATGAAATGCATGTTTACTTTTCACCTTGTCCCCTGGGCAAACACGAGCATTATGCCCATCTTAGCTAGGAATCAAGATGACCTACGGATTTTAGATTTTGCGACATCAGAAAAGGTTATTTTAGACTGTTAGAGCTGCAAAACCAGCTGAATGGTAGTGGCAATGCTGGAAAACGTGATGGAACTTGTCAGGACAGTTTGACAGTATTAGAGGAGGTAAATGAATGGAACCCAATTGGCTATGTGGTTTTATCACCAATGGACTTAAGTAATAGCTTACTAGACTTAGAACAGTCAATGATATTGGTGATAGTGGACTGGACTCATGGCTGCAAAGATGCAGTTTTTTAGTTGGTCTGAGACGAAGTGTACAAATAAACTCATATACTTACATGGGATACTTGCATTTTCTGTTTCCGGAGAAACCACTTTACTAGTTGAATTTGCCACATCAGAACCTTTAGTGGATCGCTGGATTGAAGCTCTTATATCTCCAAACAAGTCAGCCTCAAGATTCTCCAACGTCAAATTATCACTCGCTAATGTGGATATTGAATCAGTAGATTTATGAATATCCTCTTCAATTCCAGGTAACATATGTTTCCCACTTCCAATCATGGTTGACAACTCCTCCGGTTCTAAAACACCTGCTTGCACCAAAAAGGCATACGATCACACCATACCGGACAATGATAAGACGGAAGTACAGGAAATGAAAGCAAACCTGCGCTTGTGAAGAAGGCACTGTCCCAAGCTATACTTTTGCGCAAGTTATACTTGTTCTTCTTTTTCACCCTTTCTGCTTCCACTGATTCAACTGGCTCAGCTCCTACTTCTCCCCCGTCGAATTGCGTGAAGTTGGCATCTGTAAAACCCAAATTACTCTTGGCCTCTGTCTTAGCAGCATCTGCATTATTAGTGCTAACAGATTATTTATGCCACACATAATCAAACAAATTTGTTCACAATCTGCAATCTTTTGGGCACTTTAAAGCTTATATCAATCACCGCTAATGCTCAATTTCTGAAACTATTTTCTAGGATTAAAGAAAATGCTGAGATTAAGCAAGTAGGAAAAATAAAAAGGGGTAATTAAAGTTCCCAATTTAAAAATAAAAATAATAAGCAACAAGATCACCCACCTACATGTCGCAACAAACAAATAAATCACTAGTTATATTTTTAAGCTCATTTTGCAGAACTAAAAACAGCTTAATCAATGTTTTTTTTTATAAAAAAAAAAATAAATAATTACATGAGTGTTAAAAAGAGGACCTGAAAATCGGACATGAAAGCCGTGAGAAGGGGAGCTGTAGAGGCAATCGTCTTCGAAGGAGACATCAATGAGGCTCAACCTTCTATCTTCGAAACAGAAATTTTGCTCTGATTCATTCATTGCGAAGAGGATCTATAATCTATTTCGAAAATAAAAAATCGAGGCCTTAAAAGCTATTTATTTATTGATTTTGAATTTAGGGCTTGTAGTGTGAGAGAGTTTAGAGCCAGGTCGAAAAGTAGGCCGTTGCCGATAGTCTAAAGAGAGGGAGATAAAATTTTGAATTTTTGGAGAAGCGGTGGTTTAAAAAAATAATTAAAAGAGAACAAACACGGTAAGATGGGATGTAGGTGTCTGTCTGGTGTATGTTCCGCTTTGACGGAGATCGAAGTTTCCTGTCATCTAGGCAACTGACAGGGCCGATTTAAGAGATCCAGTGCTTAGCTATGCGCAAACCACTACCGTTTGATCACGTCAGGGAAAGGCCCACAGCTATAATGAATGGCTGCGATCAAATTATTGCCAGACGAAAGAAATTCAGGAGTGTCATTTTCTTAAATAATAAACAAATTAGGGTAAAAAATTTGATTTTTAACTTTCGTTTCTAAGAAGATTGCCGGTCATTGCATCTAGGGATGATAATTTTTTATTTAGTTTAATTTTTATTAAAATTAATAATTAAATTAAAATTTTTTTCAAAAAAAAATCGAAACTAATTCAAATCAACTGGTTTCGGTTTGGTTTTTAGAAAAAAACCGGTTCAAACCGGTTTGGCTCAATTTTTTCAGTTTGGCTCGGTTTTCGCTCGGTTTTTTTGGTTTGACTCGGTTTGGTTCGGTTTTTTCCTGTTTGGCTCGGTTTTTTCTGGTTTTTTGTTCGGGTTCGGTTTTTTCGATTTCAAATTTATGAAACCGAACTGGTGTTTTTTTCAAAATTTTAATTGGTTTAATTGGTTTTTTTTACGGTTCAGTTTTTTCGATTTTTTTTTAATTTTCTTAACTTTTTAGTTTTTTTATTCACCTCTAATTGAATCATGATTTCAAAAAGGGATAAAGTGACCGAGCGGTATTAAAAATTATTATTTTTATTGCTTACAAATTTGGACGGACACAAAACGCTAAAAGGATAGGCGTCTTTCATTTGCATGTCTTTTATTTGGAGGTGTAAATTTTCTTTTTATATAAACTAGTATATTTAAGAAGAACATTGGAAAATAGCATAGTTTAGGAAGTTATGTCATTGAAACTAGCTAAACTCAATAGGTTGTATTTTTCCTAATACCTAACTAAGAATATTACATTTAACTGTATTGTGTAATTCTAATAACATAATTTGTCGAAGAATCAATCCAATCTAAAAGGTTAAGTTGTTAGATGAGATCCTAATATATAATTTACATTATTCTTTAACATGTCTCCTCAAGTAAAAGCCCATTGGGTTTGAAACTTGCACTAGTTTACACTATCTTGTGCTTAATTTTATCAAATAAATAGGGATGGTGAGATTCGAACTCGTAACCACTTGATCATTAAGGCTTTGATATCATGTTAAAAAACCAATTCAACCTAAAAGTTTAAGTTGTTAGGTGAGGTCTCAAGATATGATTTATATTATTCTCTAACACAATCATTTCAATTAATTCATTTGTGGTACTCAAGGGTGTTTGATATTGAATTTCAACATGTTCATCAAAATTTGAAAAACAAATTGCTTCAAATTAATCTTTTTAGTATTTTTAGATTGTTTTGATGTGCTGATGTCAAAATTAAATTTAAAATATTATTTTAATGTATTTTCGAAAAAAAATACTTTGAAAAGCAATCACTACCACACTTTCAAACACCCATTCATTGTAGTGCAACCAACACAATTCAAATTCCAATATATATATATATAGCTCTATTTTAAACTCTTTCACATTTTGATACCTAGTTTCATACACAAAACAATCATAATTCAATCAATGATATTTCAGTGCATAAAGCTCGTAATGCATATATGGGCGCTTTAAAATTTAGTTTCTTAACGCTATGATAAATTTAAGTGAATGAAAAGTTTTATATCTTAAGTAGGGAAATTTAAATGGTGGAATATAAGGGTAGTTATCTATATGCAAAACTCAAAATGTGTTATATGATAATCATTTTTCTTTAATAAGCGAATGACATCAAATCATGTCTAATTATATACAACTATATATAATTAAAATTAAAAAAAAACCATCAACCTTTCATTATGCACTAATACACATTTCATTATAGAATTCAAGAATTAAATGATCATTTTCCCTTCATAAACAAAATCATGCAACTTGTTATTAGGGGCAAAATGGTATTTCTCATGGAGTGCATTTGTTGTCATTATCATATTAATTGGGGATAAAGTGATCCTTTGACATATTGGATGTGTTGTTCTAGGATAAGGCAACTATAACACCTAAGAGGAAGGGTGGATTAAATGTATCACTAATATTAATAAATAATACAAATTAATTTAAATAAACACAATAACTAACAATATAATTAAATTGCTTAAAGTAAAGAGATAACTGAGAGAATGTACAAACTCGTTTTAAACATGGTTCAACAAATCTACATTCATATCTCAAATATCAAACCATACTTGAGTGTTGTATTCTTTAACTTTTCAAAGCTTTAGAGTACAATAACCACTTGATGAATCCACGCCAAGATTTTTGCACAACTTTAAGATATTCCCTCTCCAGGATTTTTCTTCGACTTGAAGATATACTCCTTTCAAGATTTTTCCCTTAGTGAAAATAACTCATCAAAACTAAGAGTTTTTCCCTAACTCTCAAAGGTTTAAAAGAGTGGTTTTTGTTATCACAATTTACTCTTTTAATAGAGTGAATAATACAACTAAATGTTCTAGTATCTCAATATCACATAAGATAACACTTAAAAGATTAGAAAGTGTTTAAGTTTAGTGAGAATGTATACTTTTGTGCTAGATTATGAAGGTTTCATTACACAAATTTGAGTATAATCAAGGATTAATGTTTTTGTACTGTTTTTATATAGTGAGAATGCCCCACTAGTTTTTGCTTGTAAGTGTTCACCACTATATATATAAGCAAAAAATTAGTTGTTTATAACTGTTACAGCTTCATTAACGGCTGAAATGATCGACCAATTAAAACTGATCAAGCTAATTAGCTGATCGATTCTTACAGAATTCTCAAGTATTCATCACTAATGAATAAATGGTTGACTGGTTCATTGGTCTTACCAAGCGATCTACCGATTTATTAAGAATTCTAATTTTGACATATTAGCCTATGTGAATTCTTAGAGCCATATATCTTAGATTATAGTAGATTATTTATCAATCCTTTAAGTGCATGTAGAGTGAAGTGTGTGTAATTATTTTAATTGTGCTATCAAGTAGGATATAAAGATTTTCATTGAGCACTTAAAAAGAATACTTAATCTAAATCTTTATTTTGCTTCCTTCTTGGACTTCTTGATGGATTTCTTCACAAAATTAATTATGTTTGTTGATATGTTCTTTAAATAAACATGTTTAAAACTTATTCTTAACAAAGCATATTATTGATCCATTTTCTATTTTATTGTTATCATCAAAATATATAAAAACATGAATATTTGACCTAAAAGTAAAAAAATCTCTCCATTGTTTATGATGACAAGAAATAGATAACTTAGTTATGAGAATATGTCTCCCCCTATATTTAATAATAACTTATGCAATAAGAAAATTATATTTCTCCCCCTAAATGTATGCATATATTATCAATATATTTCTCTTTTTTTTGCAATGAAATACATATCAATAAAATATATAATAATATTATATTTCCAATACATATCTAATACATAACTATATCTTTTTTATCTCCCTTTGTCATCAACAAAAACACATATATCATATAAATAAACAATTATATTATGAAAATTATAAATAATTATAAAATCATTGTATAATCTCCAAGATAATACGTTATCCATTACAAATATAAAAATATAAAAATGAATCATGAAAACACAATGTATATGCTATAGTACATTATCTAGGGTAGTGGATAACGAGAAAGCAAACTAGCTATCATCGTCTTGATATCCATTAAATCACCAACAATGTGTGATTGTGTCTCTCTAATGTGATGTACATCCATCTCTAGCCATGCCTATCCTAGTCAACCAAGCACTAGTTGAAGCCTTTTCGAGCAAGGAAGTAGGTGATGGTGTCTCAAACATGGCTTCAAATTCATTGTCACTACCAACAATTTGTTATTCTTCCTTATCATGTTCTTCCTAAACTTATGCACTCATTTGGTCTTTACAAACCCAAGCACCATGTATATTTAACATATATTTTATCTTGATGAGGGTCCTATTATCTATCTTTATTAACTTTGGATACGAATCTGTACCCGTTAGCAATATCTCAAAATAGTAAAAAATGAAATTTAATGCTTGACCATAAGGTAGAGACTTTTTTTTTAATCATATGTCATGGTCATGTTTTTCACCATAATATATGATAGGTTGTCATAACTCAATTCTGGGTTATTCCCCAAAATTCACTTTCTTTCAAAATAAAAATAAAATAGATAAAATAAAGGCTAGCAACATGGAGAAAGCAGGCCGGAGAGAATTTCAAAAATACATAAAAAACAAGCTATATATTTTTAGAAAAATCGAAGCCTAATTGTACCCTATTATGTCCAAAAATAGGGGAAAAAAAGCAAATTCAAGGTCGAATTAAATGATTATTGGATGAATTTGCATAAAATTTAAGCCCAATGACATAATTAAATTTTTAATAGGCCAATTTGATTTAATCATGGACCAAATTAAATTTTAATTATGTTTAAGAATTAATTTGGGTCCAAATTAAAGGATTTAATTAAGTGCAAAGACTTAATTATACTTTAAATATGTCAAATTAATTTTATTAGGGGCTTAATTGGTGAAAAAATAAATTTAAGAGCCCAATTTGGGCTTAATTGAGAAGATTGGAATTTTAAGAGACCAAATTTAATTTTTTACAAATTAATTGATTGAAATCAGGAGCTTAATCACAAGAAAATTAAAATTTTCGGGTCAATTAAGGGTTAAATTGAAAGATTTCGCAGTTAAGGACCATTTTGCAGAAGATGACCAACTATGGAGGCTTAATTGATTGAAGCTGGGGTGAAATTGAAAAAATTGAAAGTTTAATGATCGATTAGGAGTTAAATTGCATAAATGTGAGACCAAAGATCAAAGTGCAAAAGACATGTAAATTAGGAGTTGATATTAAAATTTAGCAAGGGTTTAATTACATTGAATAAAAAGTGTAGGGTCAATTAGGGGTGCAATTGAACAACATTGAAAGCTGGAGGACTAAACTGAAGTTTGACAAAAATCCCTAATTTAACCCTAAACAACACCGTTTTGCATTTTTTTTTAAAAGAACCAGACGATGCGTCGTGTGGTTACTGTTCATTGTCTTCCTTGATTTTGTTGAAAAAGCTGTCTGGATGGCTACTTTTCAGGTGCATTTAATGCTTCATTTCTCAGCCAAATTTAACCAAACTTTCATGCAAATGATCCCCTGACATTTCTCTACAATTCCATGTGGTTTGTTAAGACTTAATGATAACATAACGGCCCCGCTGCTGGCCTAAAATAGCCATCTCGGGCAGCCTTGAACTGTTAGATTTGACAGTTCATGTTGCCTATTTTGAACCAACAGTTAGAATCCTTCCTAACCGAATCAATTGCTAAAATGTTCCCCATGTGTAGATAATATTACCCTCTTTCATCCCCTATAAGTAAGGATGAATTTCATGCATGAGCATGAAGAAAATTAGGTCAAAAATTGCTAAAAATCGACATCATCCCCCTATTTTTACTACCACAATGAATTTTCTCCTCTTTCTCTCTCCACCATGGCCTTCGGCCGCCACCACTCTCACCACCATCTCCATTACAAGCAGACACCTAACCATCTTATGTGGTGGTTGCACCACCTCTCTCTCTCTCCTCTACAAATCCTTTTTCTTCCACCTCCTCCAGCAACCCACCACCAGTTTAACCACCGTTCTCTCCATTAGTGGTCGACCACCAGGCTTACCAGCCACGACCACCACGCTAGGTTGCTTTTCACCTGCACCCTTATCTTTTTTTCTTCTTCTTCTCCCCATGTCCATTGTCTTTGAACAGTGGACATGAATTATAATTCATATCTTGTTCATGCATTGCTTTGGGTTGGACCCGTTTCTGGCCTAGCCCAGCCCAAATGGTTGGGCCGAGTTCGACCCATGAAAAAAAAAGATTTGTTGGGCCAAGATTGGCCCAACCCAACCCTTTCTTGGGCTAGGCTCGACCTAGTTAGTTGGGCCGACCCAATCCATATTTTATAATAATATATTATATAATATTTAATATTATATATTAAAAAAAATACAAAATTTCAAAAAAAATTCAAAACAATCCTTTTAAAAATTATGATTTATGTTTTCCTACCAATTTTGTATAATATCGGACTATATATTTACATTGTATGATACCAACCCGATATTAATTAAAAAAAAGAGAAAATGGGTTAGTTGGTTTAATTGGTGTGAAATTCTACGTAAATGTGTGATTCAAAGGACAAATATATGGAGAAATGTGTTATTTTAAAAAAATGTTTTTTTAAATGAAAATTGTGTAGTAAAGAACTAATTTCAAGAAATTGAAGAAAACTCACATTTCCTCCTCATTTGCATGTCTTGGCTAAGACAGAAGAAAATGAAATTATGAATGAGTTAAATGCTTATGAAAATTATGTTTAATTGTAAAGTGCAATGAAACTATGGATGAAAAATGAATATGCATAAAACTTGAACTTGGAATGAAGTTCCAATAATGAATGGATATAGTATAATATTTAAAATTCAGGAGAGGTATAACCAAAAGGCAATGCATCTAAAGCTCGAACATCAAGTAGGTGCTTGACACATTGACATTTTTATTTAACAACTTATTTAGTCAAGTAACTATTAATTCGTTAAATGTGGTATGTTGATATTTTCTTTATTGTAATATGTGTGGAATTTTTATGGTTAGTATCCGATAATGGACAAGCAAAACTAGTTACCTAATAATAGGACTAATGTTCGATAATAATCGACAAAACTAGTTATCTGGTAATGTATGATGGAACTAGTCACTCAGTAATGAGACTAGTGCTCGATAATGGGTAGTGGAATTAGTCCAGGATAAAATGGTTTAGTCCAGGATGATTGGACTCTTTGAAAGAATTGATTGTAAAGATTGGCTTTTTATGTTGTCAGTAATTTAGTATTAATATTTCTAAAAGAAACTTTACGGGAACTTTGGTAGATTTTCTTTTAAAAAAATCCCTGGCTTTTTACTCAAATTAGAATATTAATCACATTGAAATTTTAAGTATTAAATGAGGTCATTACAATGGGTTCTAAAAAATCTATTAACTATCTCTCACATTGTAATGTCCCGTACTTTTTTGTATAATTTTCATATTTCTAATTGTCTTATATGTGAAGTTTAGGTGTAATGTTTTTTTTTTTTTTTTACAATACCATAAGGTAATCTTAATCTTACAATCCATCAATTAAATTCATCATTACAATGATATACTATTAGACTTTAATTTAATTACAAAACATTATCAGACTTTACAAGTGCTATTCTAATAATGAAAGCTAAGTAGATCGATATCACTTTATTAGAAACCTTCAATGGATGATACTTGAAAACACACAATATCACAAAAATTCTAACAAACATATATATATATATATATATATATATATATATATATACATGACAATGTCATATCCAATTTATATTCATGATTTAACTTAATCACTTCTATAAAATCATCGCAATCATATATAGTTCATAGTCCAAATCAACCTAGGATTGACTCATAGGTCAAATGTAGTTTAATTATGGGTTCATCAATTTATTTAACACCTTTAAGATTCGTGGATATTATTTTGGCTCACTACTTATGTTTATTCATTTCGATTAGCTCATCACTATCAATTTCAACTCCAACATATACTATACCCATTATGGTTCATCGATATATTGTTTTTCAAGCTTAATATGCTATCGGTTCATTTTTTTTTCTCTATATGCTTTATGTTCATTGGTGTGCGCGCGCGCGCCATGACTGTTAATCTAATATTATCATATTATATTATGTCATTGTGGTCCATTCAAAGAGTTATCATACGAGTGTGCTCGTCGTCTTTTTACTCCATTCCTTTAATGAACTAAAGTTGTTTTTATGCATTTAGCAAAGTTAGGTGATGTATTTCCAATTGAGAAAATTGAAGAGTGTGGAACTATTCTTTTATAGCTAGAACATCATTGATAAACATAAAATTGATGAGAGATTTGGAGTTCTGAAGGAGCTGAAGTTCCTATGGTTAGGAGATTAGTTACTCCCTCGTCTTTTAGAGTTTTCAAATTGTCATTAATGAAACAAATTTTTGGTGATGAATGTTAAATGAGAATAAACTAAGTTTTATTTAATTTTCTATATAGTGCATTATTGATGAAGTCTTGAAAACTTTGGTAAAAAATTGGCTTTCCATGATTGCATTCTGAGTTGTGGTGATTGGGTTTGATATGAGCTTTTCTCTTTGAGCTCAGTGTTTCTGACAACATGATTCAACACAAGTTCCGTGTCAGGAACACAAGACTCTTTATTGCTTAAGTTAAAAATTAGAGAAGAAAATAATATACATAAAAAAAAATACGAGCAGGAGAAAAATATGTAAAGTGAGAGGAGTAAAAACAATGTGTTGTGAATGACTTTCATTTGCATGGCTTAGCTTGAATGTTTTATTTGTTTTATCTGGTGACCATAAATATTTACAGATCTTAATCACATCAACTTACTTTGTGGAGCATGGAAAGTACTATTAAGATACCTTATGATGCATATAATTATAGGGTCTCATGGTGAGTGAAGCAATGATGAAAAATAATCTTGTGGTGAGTGAAGAAAAATAAATACAATTGGTGGAAAGATTATCACTCGAGTGAAGGAGAAGTCGTTCAAGTAAGGAGATGACCATATTCTAACAATCCGAGCCAAACCCAAATAACTAGAAGTTTTATTTTTTGTGAATATATACTCAAATGTTGTTCTGAGCAAGATGATCAAAATCATATATATCACTTTCTTGTAACTTAATCATACCTACATCAACATTAAATCCTACTTAATTTAATCATAATTATTGCATTCTAATGCAAACAGAAACACAATGAAAACAACAACATATAATAAAATAATTGGTCGAAATAGGATTATTATGAATAAAACCCTATTCTGAATAGAACCCTAAGTCGTAATTTTATTTATGATTTAAAGTCTAATAAGTTTTGCTTTTCTAGGAGGTTTATACGTTTTAAAATACATCTAAAATAGACCTTAATAAGAAAAGAAAATCATAATCCCTAGAAAAAAAAAGAAAAACTAATAGAAAATCCAAAAACAACAAAAAATCAAAGAAAAATAACAAAACTTCCTTAAACATCATCTTCATGACCTAATTTGGAGTCTTGGCTAATTACAGCGAGTCAAGCTTCTCATGAAATTTAGCTTTGGGAATCTTTTCAAATTTTTTTAAGCCTAATCTAACACAGTTGAAAAAAAAAATTATAGTTTTTTAATGCTCCTTTGCTGTCTTCCTCTCGAGCTTAGCATTGTCCCATCTACTAGGCTATTTGTATGATCAATTAATCCTAACCAAGTCATATTCTCACATGACTGTTCAAAATCTTCATTTTCTACCATCACATCGACATCACATTCATACTGCATTTGCTCAAGACTTAGGTGTAGGTACCCGATCGTAAGAGATCATAAAAAAACAAACAAACAAAAAAGTGAGGAAAAACAGAAGAAAGCTGTGTTTCCCAGAATTACTTTCAATCAATTCATCGGAATTTGAGGCATCAATTGCTATTCCCTCCGCAGACGATGCCTCTTTTTTCCTGCGCTGCTGCATTTGGGGAAGATTTACCATTTGTGGAAGCAATGTACTTGAGGCGGTAGCTGACAAATGAAGGTCCGAAAATGCTGTATTTCCCAGCACTGCTGAAGGCTGTTTCTGCATAAACGCATCTGCGGAAAACCACTTTAGCACGCTTGCTCTTCTTCAGCACCCGGGTCTCTGTTTCCTTTAAAGCTCCAAAATGGCCTATAGCCTGTTCAAATTTGTTTCTGAAGGAGCTGCCTCCAAATCTGCGAAATTTATAATCAAAGCTGTTGGACAGGTATCATTAGCCTTCTAAGTGATCTTTGGGGTTGCCTGCTCCCAAACCTAGAATTCCACCAACAATTTGTTGTTCACATTCCAAATTGGGACCCACCTGAACAGCCGATTGTTTCCCGAAGGTGGGAGTGCCCTTTTTTGTCGGAGTCTTCACTGGAATCTCTCCAGCTTCATTCTTATTATCAACTGACGATTGATCTTCAGGATTGATTTGAAACGTTTTGTCAGTCCATTATGAATCTTTCATATTCTCGGAATCAGATGTTTTCGTTTCTACTTTGGTTAATAATTCTCCAATATCACCACCAGAAATATGTTCAGGGAGGACTGTATAAACCGCTGTGAATTGAGTTATCTATGCATAATGAATTCCACAAAGAAACTTACAGATTTCAGGAAGTTGCATCCCTTCATAGATCTCTGCCAACCAGGCAAGGACGTGACATCAACTCATCAGGCGAAGCTGATGTTGACAAAGATAGGATAGGGAAATCAGGGATGAGAGGGGGAGAGAGACGGGGGTGTAGAGGAAGGAAGGGGAAAGATAGATAGCCTAAATTCAATTATCAAAGATTTAGGAAAGATAATAAAAACCTAAACAGAATAAGATGACAAACACTACTAAATTTTATGATAGCCTAAAATGACTAGATTTTCCTATAAAGAAATACAATACAACATTCACAATATATAATCTCTACATTCTCACGACAAAAATCTAGAAATCATTCTCCATCAGAATCATTCTTTTTTGAATACAGCATTTTACCTTTGCATTTTCCAGAGGCAGACTTCTCCTGGCTCTTAGCCTTCACTGCAGTTTTTTGATAACTTCCATTAACAGATTTGAGTATAGGCGTTGACGTATTCAGTTGGCTTGCTACCCTAAGGATGCTATCTCCAACCCTATAGGTTTTCTTAGGCTGTGAGGAACCATTATCAATCCCTGGCGAGGAAGGACTTTTGCTTTGTTTCATCACTGAGTCATCAGAAATAGAATCAACAGCCTTCCTTTTCCGACCTGAAGATGAGTTGGTCATCTCGCCAGCAGCTTCACCATCCAAACCACCTTTACCTTTAGCAGCCAATGCGTGCCTTTCAGCAATAAGGTCAGCCAAACATTTTTCTTTCTCGCTTGGATGTTCATCATCCCCATAAATGCGCTTACACTTACGCCTACGCAAAGAGTGATCTTCACTTTTTGGCTTCTCCTTTCCAACCTTGGTAGCAGCATTTTCAACCTTTTCACTGCCGTGTTTAACTTCTGGTGATAGTGGAATCTCTGCATCACTCTCTAGCAATTCACCAAGGAATTGAAATTCAGGCAGGTGACAATAACCCTTCCAACGATTGAATGCCAACAATTGGGATCGTGCTGTTACAAACTCCAGTGTGTCAATTCCACCTAATGGCATTTGGCCTAATTCTTTCACATAGTCATTTAGCTTTGCAGGTTCAAAGGATGCAGCACTCGAGAAACTATCTCCACCATCCCTTCTACAAGATTCTTCCCGGATTCCTGGATTGACAATTATCTGAGTTTTTATCTTGCTATACCCAGGCATGCAAGGACAAGCTAGCCCAAACTCTACCCGTCTAGAAACCTCATCCAAAGCACAATGAACAGCATCATGAAAGTCCTCTAAATTGTTCTGTTTCTCCAATAGCGAGAAGTTGCATCGGAATGGCTTTATCTTTGACACTTCATTCCAAGCAAAAGTTTGATCCCCAAGGTATGCTATTAAATAGTTATCCTTTTTAAAATACTTCTTAGCCTTCTTTGACGCATCAGCACAACCAAATAACTGGCCAGGCCACCAGGGATGGCTCCTCACTTTACCCCATACCAGATCACCAACACTCAATCCTGCTTCTTTGGAAGCCATTTTTGCATTCCCATCTGCACCCACGTAAGGCTCCGAATCCGCAACAAGATTTAAATCATTGGATTCAAGGTTCTCATTTTCCTGCAAAACCCTTTCATCAAAAGCAGCAGCATCCTCATTTTGACCCTCAGAATTCTTAGCTTGTTCGTCATTGATTTCCATGCCCTGATTCTCTACACCTTCAGAACTAACCTTTGGTGAAACATTTCCAGGCTTTTTGCGAGGCAGTAAGTCATTCGCACTGTCTACTTTCACTTCCACGTTAGCATTTTCAACTTGGATCGCATCCTCCCCAGCTGAACTTGAACTCACTACGCCACAACCCCCCTCCTTCACTTCCCCCTCAATTTCACACGAACCATTTTCTTCTCCCACTACTTTAGTCGAGTGCGTTTCCGTTATTTCCGCTGCTTCTCGCACAGAGGCATCACCAACACCACTTCCAGACCCATTTTCCCCTTCAAAATCAACACTTTTATAAACAGAATCCATCTTTCCCTCCCAGCCTAGCCCACCAACAGCAACCTCCTTCAAGTTATTACCCCCTTTAAAATCCTTAACTTCATCTACTACAGGCTCCTGGTTCTGACCCTGACTATAAGTAACAGAGTCAATTAGGGTTTCAATATCAGAAGATAAACCCACCTTACTCTTTACCACAGAGACGTTACTAAACCCATTAACATCGTCTTCTCGTTCACCGGAAACTACGTCGGAGTTCAAGTCGATGCTGTCAAGATTTGCAGGCATTTAACAAATAAACCCTAACAATAGAATAACCGAACCATTAAATCATAAATTGAAAAAGAAAAGGAAAGAAAACTCAGTTTATAACACAGAAAAGAACAAAAAAAAAAGTCTTAGAGAGAGAAACAATTACCCTTTGGTCACTCTCTTTCAGTTGCGCTGAGCTTGCTTTTCTTGTGTAGAAGTGACAGAGATGAGACAGAAGCAAAGCAGGAAACATGGAGAAGTCAACTGAGGTTAGGGGCTTTATATTTTGTACCCTGGATGACAAGCTGTCTTATATTTCGGTTATTGTTTCCTTATTAGCATTTTAAAAAAAAAATATCAGTGAAATAACTCTGTTTAATAAAAGAAAAATGGGGAAAACTGTGGCTTATCACTATTTAAGAATAGTAATATTTGGAGATAGGTTGAGGTTGTGTTTTAAAATATTTTTTGTGT
>Ga0325403_1000119_pt1 | contig 42318 bp, 18 predicted proteins | sample PopdelMetagenome_19_FD_205665 | JGI IMG/M metagenome (GOLD analysis project Ga0325403, IMG submission 205665) | Populus deltoides microbial communities from Bellville, Georgia, United States - Xylem-PdKOR-R4 | ecosystem: Host-associated > Plants > Phyllosphere > Stem > Wood/Secondary xylem... | reverse complement strand
ATAAGGTAAAAATCAATGGGAGACAAGTGAGGTGTGACAACAGAACCACACTTGCTAAGGGCGAAGGGGACACAAGCAAATGATGAAGAATTTGAAGACATGATGTTAAGCATCAGAATCCAAGTCGACCCATTCAAAATGTGACATATCTGAAGAACTATGAGGCAACTGACTTACAACAAAAAAAGTGGACATAGCTTATGGTTGTAAGGAGAGACTTCAAAAATTGCTCAACTAAAGTACTAGAATTGGTAAAAGGACTTGAGGACTTGATGAAACTACTGTTGTTGTATTGTGGTATGGTGGTTTGTAGCTCTAAGGTGGTCTATGAGTATTAGATTGTGACTGGTTGTCAGACTTTCAAGCTTGATTCTGCTGTCTCAACTTGGGACACCGAGCCTTCCAATGATCTTCTTATAGAAACTGCACTTGTCGAAGACAACTCTTGTGTAAGGTTTTTTCTGATTATTAGAGAATGGTTTAGAATGTATTACTAGCATAGAAGGATTAGAAATAGAAAAAATTCTCTTTTTAGAATAAGACTGAATATGTATTTTTTCAGTCAATAACTCACTGACAATTGAGTCGATAAAAGACAATGAAAAATAATGTCAAATTGAACCTCTAATTCCTTCAAAATCACTTTGAAACGCCATTAAAAATTATACAAATCGTTGTTGCTCTCTATGAGCAATATAGGTACCATATGCCTTTAATTCTGTCGATTCTATAAGAGCCAATTGATCCAAAAGCTTTGTCATAACAAAATAAAACTCCTGAATATTCATATTTGTTTGGTGAAGAATTGGTATGTCATTCTTTAATTAATACTGCTTTTCAAAATTTGATTGCGTGAATAATCTTTGCAGATGATCTCAAGCCTCCTTTGTTATCTCATACTTTGCAAATTGTGTACATGGAATGCTCAACAGAATTGTTAATCTAAGTAATAATTTTTGCATTGTTTGCTTCTCAAACATCTATCAAAGTAGCATAACCCTCACCAGTATTCATGGGTATCACAAAAGTTGCATTAATATATCCCCACATCTTTGTACCCTAAATAAATTTCTTATCACATAACTCCAATACGAATAATTTTTTCCATTTAACCTCACTCTCACATACAAAAGTGAATTATCTCTTTCAATAGCCATAAAAAAAATCAGAACACAAAAGAAAGAAAAACAAAATACCAGATTGTAGAAATTGAATAAATATCTTCGAAAACTAAAACAAAAAAGGTGTGTTTGAGATTAAGATTCGTTCCATTAAACCATGCCCTGATACTATGTTAAACAATCCAAAGAAATAAAGAAAAATACAAAAATAAAAGAGGAGGTTGGGGTTTCATTGATACTACATGATCATAATAATATAAAAGAATAGGTTTAACCTAAATACAAAGAGATTATATAAAGGCTAAACTGAAAAGAAATTAAAAATATTATTCTACTCTTAATAAATAAAACGAAATAACCCTATATTTCTTAACAAAATGAATGGAGGCTGGTCAATTTTTATTTTTATTTTTTCAAAACCTTCTACATTTTCAAAACGTTGATATCCACCGAAAAAAAAAACTTAAATATAATCCTTCTAAACCTCTTTAAATATATTTCTAATGTAAAAACTATTTTCAATCTTTTAAAAATAAAATCAAAATTTTGAAACCAAATTCAATATTTGTTTGTAATTTAAAGAGTTTTTCAAGACCAACAATAAACTTGAATTGTCATGACTATCCCATTTACATTATTTTTTTACCGAATGCCTAAAAGGTTATCGCTGTCGACTCTTGCTTCTTTGTTTCTTTTTTCTCAATTTCACACCCCCATAATAGGATTGATGAACTACAAAAATACAAATGAAATTTAGGAACTAGAATGAAAAAGAAGAAGCAATTATAATAGTCCATAAAAGTTAGGAAAAGAATAGTTGAATATTTGTTAAACTTGATCCAACCCAGTTGATTGCCTTGAGAAACCTGAAATCAAAGCCCGACTCGGGTCAGGTTAGTATAGTCGAACAAGACAATGAAATGATCAAACTCATTCAACATGGTGTAGTTTTATGTGATCTCGTTGATCCAGTTAAATCCAGTAAAAACTTGGTTGGGTCAATATCATGAAAAAAAGAAAAAAAAGAAGAGAACAAAACAATATTATTTTAATAAAAATAATTGATCGGGTTTACCTGGTAGCTTGAAGGTTGAATTAATAAAATAATAATCTATATATTTTTTTAAGATTAGTTTCAGAATCAAGTCTAAAAGCTATAACAAAATACATATGCCAAATTTGAGTTTGAACAGTACTGAACTTTAAATCACTTACTTATTGTATAAATTTTAATACATGATACAAATAAATAAGTATTTCTAGGATGCACTTTTATTAATAACTTCTTTTGACCATTAATAATGAAAGTTTGTGAGATGAGACTGATAATAACTAACTCATTAATATTTCTTGACTTTATGAACTTTTGGATGAAATATAACCTTTTCTAACATTTTCTTCTTTACTTCATTCATCAATCAATATTATTCCAACTGTTTTCAATCGAAATACTTGGAATCCAGGTTAAAAGGGCATATTTTGTAAGAACTCATGATTCATATAGTTGAAGCACACAAGTTCTTGTTAAACCAGATTCAAAAGAGATACAATTAGTTTATATGTATTCATAATAAAATTGAATAATAAATATAAAAAAAATGAAGCTTCACTAAAGTTAATTGACTAAGTTTTAATAATCTAGCAAAACGATGTTCTTTAATATTGTCTCCACCTTTTAGCTTTCAGTATTCTTCTAAATTGTGAGTACACCATATTCTTCTTCTTATTTTTCTTTATATTAGATGCTTATTAAATATTTAAATTTTATTTTTATTTAATTGTATAGTGATTATTAATCTTAGAGTTTTTTTTACAAACTAGCATAATGCTTAAATAGAGTTTTTTTTTTTAATTGTGACAGCATTATTGATGTAATTGAAAAAATTATGATAATCATTATACGCAACTTTTTAAGTTTTTATTTGGCATTATAGTCTAATCATGTTTTTAAAATTTTTATTTTTTTAAAAAATTAAATTAATTTTCTTTGATTTTTAAGATTATTTTGATGTGTTAATATAAAAATAAATTTTAAAAAATAAAAAATATATTATTTTAATATATTAAAAAAACATTTTGAAATACATTTCTAAATTGGCCCTTGACCTATGACAGAATAATTGCCGCATCTATGAATTTTACATCAATACAATTTTTGGATTGTTTTTCGATTAGGTTTTATTTGGCATTACGGTCCAATCATGTTTTTTAGTTTTATTTATTTAATTTGTCCGTTTTAATTTATTTTTTAATATTTTTAAATTATTTTAATATAAAAAACAATTTAAAAATATTATTTTAATATATTATATTTTAAAAAATAATTTTTATTATACTCTCAAATACACAATTATAATAATATAATAGAGATTTAAAAAATTATGTTTTTTTAGCTCAGATGTCGTGTCTCTAGCTAGCTTGCTTGCCGACATTTGACGTGAACAAGATAGCATGTGCAGTGAAAGGCTATTGGATTTTGAATTTGTTGTCAGAAACCTAGCTGAAAGCCTATACTTTTTTCTATGGTGTCCACAACTATATAACCTCTAGTTTAATAATTTATTTATTTTTATATTTTAAAAATATTTTTTAAAAATTTAATTTTTTTTAAAATTAATATATTTTTAGATTATTTTAAAGTACTAATATCCAAAATAATTTTTTAAAAATAAAAAAAATATTATTTTAATATATTTTTAAATAAAAATTACTTTAAAAAAACAATTACAATAACGCTTCTATACATGTTCACAGTGAGATAAGGGATATGTTAGAAACCTGCCAGTAAAGAGGTACAGATAATTTCTTGATTTGTTTTTTTAACAGTTAGAAAAATATTTTACCAAAATAACGTTGGGTTAAAGAAATTATTTACAAAATAGCATGGTTTGAGGTTAGTTTTGAGTTAGGATTGATTTGATATTCATTCAGGGTTAATTTGGGATAAGTTTAGAGTTAAAGAAGTTTTGGGTTTGGATTGAAAATATATTTTTTTATATATAATAAATATAAATCTACACCATTTTTTCTGTGAAAAATCTTCCAACCAGACATGGGTTATATGATTGGGTTCTCTCCTCAGCCCTAACTCCCTCTAGCACGAGGCCCTCCTCTTTATCTTACATAAGAGAAAGGTTTCCAAAACTTGCCTCCATGAAATCATATTTCTAATTTAAAATTATTTTGATTTATTTTTATCATAAGATGCTAAATGAACTCATAATCTTCTTCTCTATGCAAAGCTTGTTTAGCTAAAGAATCTGCTTACTAAGTTGCCGTTTTCTAATAACATGTATGAAGTAAACATGGTGCAGCTGCCTAAGTAAAGCATTGATACGATTGAAAATTCTCATGGCCGATCCTCTTGTCTCTCTAATATCCCAGCTGATAGCATTAAGTAAATCAAATACTTGTTTCAGTGGATTTCGCTCTATTCTCCAACGCTGTTAACTTGTATATATTTTATTTTCAATTTGGTGGTTGTACAAAATTATAGGATATTGTGCAATTAATTCTAGAGACCGTTTATCCCTTCTCCTTTACAGGACAAGGCGCTCCAGGAGCAAAACAACATGCTTGCGAAGAAGGTGAGAATCTTTTTATTAAGAGTTTTAATTTTTTTATTGCAATAAAATGTTTAGACTTTTATTAATCCTTTAACTTTATAAACCTTAAACAATCAAGTAAATGTTTGTTTAGCTTCCGTCGAGTTACGATGGAATACATGGCATACAAGTAAAAAAATATAGAACTCACTAGTCAGACACTAAGTTTGATATCTAGAAATCACTAGTTTAAATTTCACAAATCTTAGAGTTACTGGAAGCTTACATGGTCTTTAACTTCAGGGTCCGTGGGACTAGTCGAGGTACACGCAAGCTGGCCTGAACACCCACGTTAATCTAAAAAACTACAAGACCTTTAATGATCTGGTGTATTAATTTTTGCTTTGGCACATAATATTTTTGCTTTTTTTAAAAGCAATGAATTACGTGGTTTTTTTTCTTTCATGGATAACAATTTATAAACAAAAAGAAAAACCCTCTTTTCTCTCATTCACCACGTGCTTTCATCATCGTAATTTTTTTTATTGTTATTAACGTAACAATAAGATAATTTAATTATAAAGGTATTAATATTTTATTTATGGAAAAAAGAGTAAAAAAAAGATGACATAAATAATATGGGTCCTATATTTTCTTAGTGAAGTACTATATTTTCTTATTGTTTTTTTTCAAAATTAAAACTTTCATTTTAAACAAATAAAAGTAAGAGAGATTTGATTGCATATCAATTCAATTGAGACATGATTGTATGATAAATATATTTTTATTTAGAGTTTTTTAGGACCTTAACACAATAAATATTTTTGATAAAACAACACAAGCCAAAAAATATTTAAAGATATAGTATACTTGATCGAGTTGTACTAAAAAATCCATGTCTAAATAATAAAAAAAAAACAATAAATTTGTAACTCATACCTAATAGATTTATCGTGAAATGTTTAGCGTCACACCATCTAACATGACAAACCACAAATTTAGTATATTTTTTGTATTCAATTTATATAAATGACATGTTGATTAGAATCAATTTTATTGTATTATTAACTAGAACAAAATGGATAGTAGCATCAAAGTGACAATGTCCAATATATTATTACTCTAACTCTCTAGACATTCAATATAAATATACTCTCAAAACCAAAACTATATTAATTAACATTGATAGTTTCACGTTAGTATTTAAAATAATTATACATAGAAAAATAGTAGATACCTAACAATTTTTTTTTTAGACACATAACTTTACATAGTTGTTAGTAGAAATATACATGCATGACCCCCCTAACTATAATTAGAAATGACCTAGAAGTTCTTAAGCAATGTTAGAAAAATATTGGCACTACATTGCATGAAATAATCATGAAAATTAAACTACCAAACATATGTATTATGTATGCCTAAACATACATAACCAACCAGTCCTCTATCGCATCTATTGAGCGGTCTAAAAATTTATGTCAAATTATGTCAATTTAATATAGTCGACTCTGTAAGTACTAGCTGGCATACTCGTCCTAATAAACGATTACATAAAACATCTTTGTTAGTCGACCCTCAATTGCTTGTTATGAGGGCTCCATCTATTAGAAGGTAAGTCAACATAACGACATGCTTTAGTATGGGTGTGTCTCGCTCCTCCATCACTCTACCAAAACTGCAATCAATGCGTGGTTAAGATGTATATACACATCTGACTAGTCTTATAAAAACCTGTCTTAATAACAAATAGGCAGACACACTCGTGTAACTCTATCAATGTATATTGTTAAGGTGTTACAAGATCATCACTATGAAAATCAAGCAATTTAGTTATTTAAATAATTTAAATAGTTAAAATTTAGTTAATAAAATATCAATTAAAGTAGTTAAAAAATGTTATTAAAATAGAGATTTAACCTCTCAACTTCAAATATCATTGGAACGATGTTGATCCTATATATATAAAACTGACCTATCATTTAAACCTGCCTCAATAACCAAGTGATCCTATCTATTGACACTTCTAGAAACAGTTGAACCTTTTATAGTCTAAACCATAGCTCCCTGGAGGTCTTGTAACAAAAAATTATTAGCATTGCATTACAATTGAATCAATATAGTTGAATTAAAAATAATAATTGAAGTTTACATATTTGAAACAATTACAACTATTAACATGGATTGTCTAGTTTCACAAGTTTTCTATTATAACTATTTGATCGCATATACAATATTTATTTAGTAAGCACCCCCTCTCCCTATCATCTATTTTATTATATAGACAAGTGAATTTTCTTTGATCTTTATCCATTAACCATCTAGTCGGACATCTATATATATATATTGACTAATATATGCATGCCATAATAGCATGTTAAGAAAGGATTGAGGACTATGTGCATTTTTGTATGACAAGTTGGAGTTAAAATCATCAACAAATTACACATATTTTGTAAAGTGCAACATACAATTAAGTGTGAACATGGTCGATGATACAATTACCATCTACCATAAATACAAGTTGCTTCATTGATGATAATTGTCTTTCAAAATTCTTTTGCAACACCAGCTATTGGTGATGTCTTAAACTGAAATAACCCTATTGCAAGATCATATAAAGTTACCATGTGTGATCTAGAAGTTGCCGTATTAGCAAGCAATTCATATAGGATTTTTGGAGGCCACAATACATCACGACTTAAAAATTCTACAACTTTGGCTCTACACTCTACAAAACATTTATTACATATGAAAAAGGTTTATCCATTGCGCTATAGCTGATATAGGCATCTCATTGACAATTCTTTAAATATTATTAAAAACTTTTGACAAATTCATCGTCGTATTGCCATAACGACGACTGCCAAAATCATATGAGAGTGCCCTTTTTTTTTTGTTTAACTTCTAGCCATGCACTGATTGCATCATCAGTCTCCACCATATCATCATATAAAATGTCAAACTCTTTATCTTGAAGGATTTTTACACATTCTATGCAACATATTTTTCAAGGCAATATTTTTGAACCCGATGTTAAAGTTATGAACAAAGTATCGTGAACAATATTGATGATATGCAATAAGTTCAGGAAAAATCTGAGTCATGAAATTCTTAATCGCTACATGTCTATCTGATATAATACACAACCCGATGTGATAACTAATTACATATTGACAAAGTGAATCTAAAAATCAACTCCAATTTCTGTTTATCTCTTTTTTGATAATAGCAAAACACAATGGATAAACTCTATTAATCGCATCATAAACAATTGCAACAACTTTGTCCGCATCATAAACAATTGCAACAACTTTGTCTTGTACTTACTTTAAAGGTGAGTTCCGTCAATACTAATATAAGGATAAAAATATTAAAACCCATTAATTGAAGCACTAAATGCCTAAAATGTTGTTCTAAATATTGTCTTATTGCTATTAACCATTTTATGATTCCAAGTGAAAATTATTCCCAGATTTGAATCTTTAATGGCTAGTAGCATTCTAGGCATGTCTTGAAATGACTTTTCGTGTATACCAAATAAAAGCTCTAATGTTTTTTGCTTAGCCATCCATGTCTTCCAATATAAGACATCATGTTCACAATTCCTTTCCGCATTACCTTGAATCGTTGCAATACTCATACTTATATCTCTTTTCACAATTGTCAATATCATCGTAGCAATGAGATCTGAGTTAATCTGATGATGATGTTGCAAAATAAGAGGGTTTCAACATGTGTGTGACCCTTTTAATTTTAATATTTTCCATGAATTAGACCTTTAGTGATATCCCCTACTCAAATACCATCTACATCTTGGTTCCTAAACGCATTGCAACTGATCATAAGTTTTAGTTGAACAATGAACGTTGTATTGTAATAAATTCTTGATATGCACATTTAGATTTGTCTATGAATTTTTATCCAACCTCCAATTCATCAACTGATAAGCCTGAACGCCTACGGTTGTTAGCCCAATTATTTCATCCGTATTGGTCATGCCCATTCACAACCTCAAATTGAGGAGGTTCCATATATTGATTTATAGGCTCAACTAACTCAGCATCCCTATCTTCCCTATCTTTCTCCCTAAACTCAACTCTATCAATGTGATGATCATCTTCATTGTCACATGGTTCGGATTCTCTATAGCAATATATGGCAAATATCATACCTAAATGAGGTTCTATATTAATTTCTTATACCAATATTTTTCTTTTTGCATTACCACCTAACCTATATGGACCACCTGCTTATGATGCCTATGTAATCCTTTAAGAGTTATTTGAAACCTGGATCAACTCCATACTATAAGTGTTTCCTCGTCTAGTTCTACTATTCAAGTAGAGCTCTAGTATATTAATCCTATTAATGCTCAAAACCCAAACATTGAATTCACACTTCCATCACTACAAATTGATACATCGATATAATGAGCTTGACTAACCCTAGTTTGCAACATCCTCCAAGAAATTTCAACTTTTATTTCAAGCATATTCTATCCTAGTAGATCACATAATATTCTAAATAGTTTGTTATGAGACATATCTAATGTAACAATTAAGAACTCATGACTTTCTCCATTATAGGTGATACCATTGTCGGTATTGATAATGGTACCACCATGGAAGCATAGCATTCTAAAACTACTAGAAATTTTATCAAACAACATAACAAAACCTAGTTTATTAATATCATGAGGTTAATCAAGGTTCATAATTTATCAATAAAACTATAATGGTAACATAATTGAAAAATACCTAAAAACATCAAATTAGTCGGCGAAAACCTAAATTAATCAAATTTCAATATCATAACAAAATTGTTAACTCAACTCATGTATTTCATAGCTAATTTTAAACCCTAACACTTTTTAAATCAAGATTAACATATATTAACATAAATTATATCAAATTGACAAGGACAAGTGTTGAATATACCTCTAAGTGTAGAATATGGGTGGTGGTGGTGATCGATGGTGGTAGTTTTGGCCGAAAATAGCTTGACCTGTGGTGGAGAGAGTGGAGTGGTGATCTTATGCTGGAGAGAGAGAGGGGGTGATCTCGTCATGTTTTAGATGTGTTTTATGATAAGGGGAGAGAGAGAGAAAGTGCTCGTTCATGGTTGGGAAAAGGGAGGGGCAACTATTTGGGGGTAGGGGGGGTATGAAAAGAGAAAGGATGAAGAAAAGGGCTCTAAGTTTTAATTTTGTATGGTGTCGCAAATGACATGTGAATCGCGAGTTGCGGATGTCAATTGCGACATGCGATTTACAGATGTCATTTGCGGTTTCATATAAAATTAAAGCTTAGAGCCCTTAGATCTCAATTGCAACATAAAAGTCGTAGATACTATTTATGATACGTGAGTCACACTTGTCATTTACGACTTATTAAAATATGTTATATCTTTAAATATTTTTTCACCGTGTTACTTTACCTTTTTTTCTCTCACTATGCTAAAAATAAAATAAAAGAACTATTTTATTAGTGGCATGCATAGTCTTATAAGAGGTTTCTTTCTACCTTATTTATTTAGCACAATCATTCAGTTATTATTGATGGACTATCAATCACCATTAAAGTTTTAAAATAAAAAGTTTCCGTGGAATTTGTTGGTATGGTATGTTATCATTTTTCAATAGCATGTTCAGAAAAGATAATCCCTTCCTTTTCCAAAAAGCAATTTGCTCCTACCACTTCATTTAGGTCGCTTTTGGCGCATCTAATTTTTGGAATCGAAATTAGGTCAAGGAAAAGGAGAAGGCAATAATAGCTCAACAAGCATCATGGGAGCAGCAAAATCCTGACCTGGATTCGCCTACAATTCTTCGGCCACAACCACTGCAGCCCTTAAACATAAGGTTATTCTCTTTCTCTCAAGTGCATGCACTAGTACATAACACACTTGAACTACTGTGTTTCATAGAAAATATACAGTAAAATGTAATATGAGATGCATGTATAATTGTTCTACAATACCTTGAAGCACTCTATGTTTCTGCATCATCTCCGTGCGTGCTAAGAAACTAAAGCAGGATATGCCATTCATACAATGCAGTAGCAGCCACCTGGCAACGGGAATTGAGGAAGAACCCACTCCAATCCAACATCGAGCCAACGCACTGTTGCCTGCGTGGATGCTTCGCTACCTCAACGAATAAAAGAATCAAATCAACTCCTTGTTGCGCTGTTTTGTATACACCAAGACGTGGGGGTATGCAAATGTAAATCCATTTTCAGTCTGATGAAGTGAAAATGTTGGATCGGTTGCTTGATACTTGATTATCTAGCAGTTCCATGATAGTAATGTATCTCTATGTATCTATAATTGTAATGTATCACTAAATTGCTTGTGTAATAAAATCCATAAATAGAAAGACTAACTGCAATGTACCATGGACGTAAGAAAGTGAACCATTCTTTATATTGGCATGTGTTGATTGCAGGTATTAATCTCTTTCCTGATCAATACTAGACATGTCGACGTGCTTCTTTATTGTAAGGATGATATTAAGCTTCCGATTACCCTCTTTACCGGGGGTAATTCTAGTCGGTTTAAAAAGGCTTCACAAATCTCATCGAGCTGTCGCCTAGCAGCAGTTTCTAAATGCCCCCGTCTCTAATACGGAGACCAACTCGGTCGTTCTCTCATTATGATCCTCACGGTTTCTCAGCTTAAATTTTCGACCATTTCTAAGATACAAAGAGTGTTGATGTTAATACGAGAAGTAGCTTAACTAATTAGGTTTTGAGTTTATTTTTTAATGGTCATGAGTTCAAATCCTCTCAGAGCCACTAAAGACTTATATAATTATTAATTTCTAGATTTTTAAAATTAGTTGAGATATATAAAAGCTGACCGGATATCTATGTTAATAGTAAAAAAAAGATGTCAATGGTACAAATGCTATTATTTATCGGACGGTCCATTAGGGTTGATAGTTTGGACTTATGTGTGTTGTATCCATCCTTATGTGACCTACAATCACAACACTGAATTGGGTTGATAATTCAATTGATATTTCTGTTAGAGATCTTTTTTCTATAAGATTTTATTAAAAAGAGTTAATTATAATTTAATCTTTATAATTATGATAAATTAATTCCAATAATATAAATTATAAGTAACCACTAATACAATTCAAGCAAGATCAAATTTGAATTTTAACATAAAATTTTATATTATTCAGTTTTTCACTACCGAGCATAACTCTTAACTTGATCATTGGATTGAGTTTAAAATTTTGACATGAGTTTTTTATACATTATTCTATATTGAGGTAAAATTTCAGATCAATAGGAGTTCGAGAAAGTCTTGTGAGATATGTCAAAACAAGCTGTATGAATTTTGTTATTTATTTTCTTTTGATTTGTGGACTTTGTATTTGGTAGAGTTCTTTTTCCTACAAGGAAGTGACATCTTGTTTTGAAAAATTTCTAATTCTATAAGAATCTTTAATGGACTGCAATATAATTTCCAAGCGTGGCAAAAATTAATTAATGTTACAAAATTCTTTTTTACAAGAATTCATCCTAGCTACAAAAAAAAATAAAATTGATGATATTTAATAACAAATTGATTAGCTTATTATAAGGAGTTTCCTAATTCTATTTTATAAGAACTCTTTATTCATCCTAACTACATAAGAAAAAAGAACTGATGGTATTTAATAACAAATTGATTAGCTTATTTTAGGGAGTTTTCTAATTCTACAAAGAAAGTTAAAGGAAGGCAATATGAGTTTTCATATTTTGAGAGGATTCTTTAAAACTATAATTAATTATCTTAGACAAATAAGGAAACTAAAGGAAAGATACAAATTCAAAAATCAATTTTCTAACTTATTCTTAATATCTAAAGGTAGCACCAAAGATCAAAGTGTTTTTAGGATGGAAATTTCATTCATTACATTATTTAAATTAGAAAATTTATCTATTTTAGGTTATTTTGTTTAATTAGGTGCAACAATTTTATTTTATGTTAGATTTATTGTTTTTTTTCCTTTTCATGTTTGAGCTTAGTTAACATACTTTGAGTTTATTGTAAGTTGATAAATACTAGCCCACAAGTTTTAGGTCCATTAAAGTTACCAATTGAACTATTATATAAGGTTTTGTAAGCTAAAATTTTCAGCAACCATATATTTATAAAATAAACTTGTGTTTTGTGTTATGCAACACATTTTCTTTGCTAGGACAAAGAACAAATATGACTTATCAAAGATTAACTGATTTCGTAGCATTTTTGTTATACTTTTCGTTTGTAAATTGAGATTCGTTGGGTGGAGGTCTTATTTCAATAGTGCTAGTACCTTGAAATAAGTTTTCATTGTGTCACACTCCTATCAAACCTGTTTCGATTTTCTGGGATTCGTTGTCAATCTTATTATGGGTTGCATGACCACATGATTATGAGATTCACTTCACCACCAATTGTGATTAATAATATTTTGTTTTCAAAAATTGTTTTTTTTTCTTGTCAAACTTTTAACCCTATTTATTTATTTATTATTTAAAAAATTAAAATAAAATAAAAATTAATGTGAAATAGGTAAAAAGAATTAAGTTCTTAATTAATATAAACATATATAGAATAACTAATAATTTCTTAAGTTATAAAGTGTAATTTTTTTTCCTAAATTATAGGAAACAAGTTATTATTAACTATGTTAAAAAATATTTGTCATTTTTTCTTAATTTTTTCATGTGAATGAGATAATAAGCTTTTAAATAGTTATTAATGTTAAAATCGTATTGGGCAATTTGAGAACTTGTTTTTTATTTAATAATTGCACACTTGATAAATATATGATATATAAGGAGTCTATTTATAAAATTGATAATCTCTTTACCCTATAATTATATATTTTATTTCATTTAAAACATTCATGAAAATAATAGAGAGCTAGAAGAAAAACACAATTTCCTTCATCAAATTCATTTAGAATTTATTCTCTCAAAGAACTTGTTATGGATTAAGGTATACTTTTTTTTTTTAAAAAAAATAATAATTATTTGAATATAAAAATTATAAAATTCTGAGACTATAGGCAGTTCCAATACTATTTGATTGTTCATGTTTATAATTAAATAATTGCTTACATGTAATATTAGAGACTTAGATTTAAGAAATCATGTTTTCCATTCAGATATTACCATTTATATCAATTTTATTTTAAAATTTCACTGCCTATTCCAATAATTAATAGGAATGATTCTTGGAGAATATTATTGTTTATATTTTCATAATTGATGATGGATCAAGTTTTGACATTGAAGACATTACGAGATTTTGTGGTTTCTGATCTGGGTGGATTCTAATAATATTTTAGAAAGATTATACCAAAAATAAATGTTAGAGAAATCAGGGCTGACCAGCACACTTGCTGCGCATTTCATAAATCTTTATTTGTCCAAAAAAATATAATAATTAAAATTACAGATGAAGGCCATAGAGAGTCGAACTCAAGTGGCTGGGTTGAGAGGATAAAGTGCTAACCACCCTATCATAAAATATATCTCGCTTAAAGATCAAACACACGTAAACAGTTAACCTGCTATTGTTTTTATGGTTTGACTTATTCTACTATCACAAAATCAAATTAGGGGTTACTACCTAAGGGGGGAATCACGCCACTCTTACCACATCTTTCAAATGAAATATTACCTTGCTATGTGTTTTCTTGTAAATCTATTCAACACATGACATTAATTATTTGAATTATTTTTTAAGCTTATTTGTGATTTATTTTTAATTATTTGATAAAAATTCAATATTGGTCCCTAAAAATTAGAGACTCATCGATTAGATCATATGCAAAACATTTAACTTGTGTTTCTAAAAATTAAAGATTCATCGATTAGGCCATTCATGAAAAATTTGATGTTCATGTCTAAAAATAGAAGACTTGTCAATTTGATCATTTGTGAAACAAATATTGGACCCATATGGATGGTAAAAACTCAGCTTTGGCCTTACTCTTTTAAACATATCCAGAATAGGCCCAAACAACACAACTCAAACTCATTGGACTAATATGCGTCGCTTTGACCCAACCTGTGTCTACTCGTAACAATAGGGATGTTGTAACACATAAAAATGATCAAAACATATTTACAAATAAACATGAAAAAAGTAACCTTCCATTTTTGTTTATATATATATATATATATATATATATAATCATTTTAAGAGTGACTCCGCTGATAGGATATTAGTTTATGATATTATGGAAAAATAAAATCAAAAGGATATTGACAAAGACACCTTACAACTTATCAATTCATGTTCATGTTTAACAAAATAATTTCTTTTGAGAACAAAACAACTATTAATCAAAATAGCACACATTCTATTTTATATTTTTTTATGTTTTCCTTTTATTTTATTTAAAAACACATTCACGATGCATATTCATACAAAAAACACATCATGCCAGAAAATTAAACACACAAGAAAATCAAATGCCCACACATAAATTAAAAATTAAAAAAAAATCAACACATACATTTCATAATTCAAAAATAACATTAACACACATCAAATTTCACACCAAGACCAAACAATTAAAAAACAACATCCACACATAAAATAATAATTGAAAACAACATCAACATATAAATTTCACATCGAGACCAAACCATCACGCCTGAGATAAACCTGTTGCAACCAAATCATCCCAACTCCAACTCAGGGTATTGATTCTGGCCTTATTCCACTTAAAAATATAAATTTCTCGGTGGCATCATACCTCTAGGGTTGCCACAATACTTTAAGTATTCATAATCATCCACAATAATACGTATGCAAATTAACAATATATTGAATTTTATGTAAAAAATTAATTTTGGATTCTAAATTGACCTTCGAGAGTATATGGGTTGGCTGAGGAGTTACTAGAATGACAATGACAATTCTAGATAATGTTGGCACATGAATTCATGTGTCCCTGACACTGGTGGCACGGGTAACCATGTGTTACCACTACTGGATTGCGTTTTGAGGTAGATCAGGAGTGTTGCTTTCTCCTCTTCACTTTTGTATCGATGATGAGACTCACGATCACCTGTGAAAGGAGATCAACGAGGGATAACTTCAATGATGCGAACTAGGAGGGTAAGAACCCTAGAATCCATAATCAAAATTCAACGTAACCTAAGAAAGCTAAAATAAAGCTAAAAAGAACTCGAATAAATGATTATATAAACTAAAAAAGCATAGTTATTGGATGAAAAACCCTAATTCGTTGATTATAATGAACCAATAACTGAAGGTATAAGGATTAAAACTTTGACCCATTGATTATAATGAACCAAAAACTAAAGATATAAGAATGAATGTCACAAAGAAGTAATATTTGCTAATTTGTTCCGAACATTTTATGAAAAATCAAGAGTAAGAGCAAACTCTCTTACACAAATTTTATTTATAAATAATCAATCCATCTCTAAACACAAGCTAAATAACCATATTTAATCTAGGTAAAACATCCTAAAAAAGGCACAAAAAATAACAAAAGATTCCTAAATAAAATGAAAAAAAACCTAAATCAACTAAGAAAATATTGTAAATTTCAAACAATAACTTTTGGACCTTATTGTAAGTCCTTCTCAATGTCTGACCACTATGAGATATTATACCTATAGGAAAACAAGTTTTTAGAATATTTTGGAAAAATCTCAATGTAATCCAATGGTCAAATCGAAAGTCATCTTCATTAATATAAAATAATATATTAGGAAAATAAGCCTAATTTGCAAGTCTTATAGGAAATAAAGCTCAAATATCTTGAAATAACCCATTGAATTCCTCTTTAATTTTCTTAGCTCTTAACCTTGCAATAAACCTAATTGGCATCTCTGGATCTTTTGGTGATTCTTATTGATTCTCATCATTCGACTTTGTTTCTCTTTCTCTCCTCTCTCTCTCTCTCTACGTGTTCAATTATTGCTGCTTTTGTTTGGAGTGTTGTTGTAGCGTAGAGGCTAGCTTGTTGTTTGAGTTAGTTTTTATATTGTTAGAGTTTTCAATCAATGGCTATGGTTTCTGATTAAGATTTGGTTCAATGTTGAACAAAGCTACTATCATAGGTTGATTGAAGGATAGCTTAGGTTAAAAGAGGTTGAGGGTAATGGGTTTCTATGCTTGGAAAAATAAAAGAGCAGCTATTTCCGCCGGTGGAGTTGAGTTAAGTTGAGTTGTCATGGCTAGCAAAGAAGGACGGATTGTTGTCGCCGGAGATGAGGCTGCTTGGTAGGTCAATAATTCTTATGACCTTGTGGTTTTTAAACACACACACACATAGAGAGAGAAATGTTTCATGATTCTTTTTTTTCTCCTCTAAAATCTTTTTTTCACTCAAAATATTCCTCCCACCTTTTCTCTCCACGTATTTTCCTCTCCAAAATTTTTTCTCCTTTTTCTTTCACCTCCTTTTATTATTTCCTTTGTCTCAAAATTTTTCTTCACACACTTTTCTTTCTCTTCCCCTGAATTTATGGCTAAGGTTTTCTTTGGCACCTATCTTTTTTTTTCTATATCATTCATTCATCTTTTATACTACCTTATCTAATAATATTCTTATTCTTTCTTATCACCTCGTTGTAATTTTTTGATCCTTCTATTCTTACTTGATTATTATTCTACTCACTAAACTTTTTTTTGTTTTTTTTCTTTGATTTACTTTTCTTTTTTTTTTTATTTTTGTATAAATTTGTTTTTTTGAAAATTCATTGATATGAAACCTTAAGTGAAGAGGTAAAAAGTTATGAAATGAGTGGGATTTGGCCAAATTGAGTTGAGAAGATATTTGTTTTTGAATTTTTTTTATTTGTTTCTTTTTTCTTGAAAATATGTTAAAAAAGGAGGCAAAAAATGGGACATGGAAAAATTTGAAAGGTGGTCAAGTTGAGAAGTGATCAACCTTAAGAATTGAAACTTAAAAAAAAATCATTCTTTGGACTTAAGTTTGCAAAAGTCATTTGAGTCTCCAAAAGAAAGATTTGCGAGAGCACTTTGGGTTTTAAAATCACATAAATATTTTCAAGAGTCTTCTTAAACTCAAAAGTAAGGATGCCAATAGATACATGCAGGTCAGGTTTCTTTTATTACCCATCAAGTAAGAAATATATATATATATTGTATTAAACAAATACATGTTCTACAAATATATCTATAAATATAAATATATATTTTAGGTTAGGCTCCGGTAGGTTTCAAGTTGGGTTTGACAATAAAGTAATTATCTAAAAAATACCCTCCTTGTAAAAATCCTTGGCCCAAAACTAGTAAACCAATGTTAATTAGAATAATCCCAACCAAAAAATAATAAATTAAAAGGAAAAAAAAATATTATGACTAAGGAAAAAACCCCTAGTAAATTAACTAAAATCTTGGATGAATAAAGTAATAATCAGTATGCAAAATATAAGCACAATGATAAATCGTGTAAATTCCTCAATTAGGTAAAATAATTATTTCAAAGAGAATGTTTATAGATTGGGATAAAAATATTCAAAAAAATATAACATAACTCTGAATAAATAAATGTTTGAATTTGTGTTCAAATAACTCTTCTCTGGAGCTTGTATAAAAAGAGCTCAAGGTACGGGTCACCCCTTTGCCTTTTTAATTATTTAAGATGCTTTTATAATTGTTTTCTTTTTATGAAAAATTTATTGAAAGAGTATAATTGCTTACCATGAGATATCATGCCTACCAGGCTGGAAATTATTTGTGAATTTTTAATGAATCCATGTGATCACAATAATAGTAACATAAATGTGTTTTTGTAATCGGTCATAAGAACGGTAAATTATATGTGATTAGTAATCGACCCCAGTAGGTAATGTATATATGATGTATAATTAATCACAATGATGATAGTTTTATGTGATTTGAAATTGACCACAACAATAGACTCCTTAGATAAATCATAATCGATCGCAACATCAAATAACAATGTGTAAATGCCAATAAATCATAATGATGGATGTAACATTTTCATTTCCGGGATAAAGCAACGTTCTCATGTTAACTGATAAATAGAGTGATTAATTTTTTTTTTCTATATCTATTCATTGTGGTTGTATTAAAGTCCACCAAAATTTTGACGAATTCTCCCCTATACCGGGAGGTCCCAAGTTATTGATATACGACCTGTTTACACTTCTAATATACCGCATCTCCTAACTCAATTTAACCCAATCATCTTGGGTCTCAGTTCCACAAACATCATCATTCATATCAACCACAATGTTTATGATATACATTGTACAACAATTATCATTATGGATGGATAAAGATATAAACATGCATACATGGAACATAGTTATACAAACTACAGACTTAAATTCATCTATTCAAGTTTAAACATCAATTATATAATTTGAGTATATATAAAAGTTGTAATATTACCAAATATAAGGGTATACTCCCTAGGACCTAAATTACAAAGAGTGAACCCAAGTTAGAATCTACTCCTATCGTGCATGCGATGACCTTGAAAACAAAATACATATTATTGAAATATGAATATCACAATAATATAGCAATACAAATATCCAGCAATTTAAAAAGGCAAACATGCATTCATATTTTATTCACTCCTCCCTTTTGGTTTTCATTGGAAACTCTTTCTCCTTCAACTACTAAAAACCTTTTCTTCTTCCATTAACAACCTCCATTTAAGATCTCATAAGACCACCCATGATTATTTCCGCTTAACATATTACCGGTACCAATTTCACTGTTATCATCATCACCATGTAGGAGTCGATGCAACGTGATCCCCTTACCCGGGATCCTAACATACACTAAATGTATGCTCGTCAATACATGGTGATCCCCTTACCCGAGATCCTAATATACACTAAATGTATGCTAGTCCATGCATGGTGATCCCCTTACCCAGGATCCTAACATACACTAAATGTATGCTAGTTCACGCCCCAAATCACACTTCTCATATTTCCTTTGTCAACGATAATTTCATCCCTTGGCAATTCACACAACAACCGTTCACCCTGTATACATATACATTCAGAATACTATCCAAAATATCGGCATCATTATGCAAACTTTCCTCATTTCTCCTAATATCCAACGTTTGGTAATTCACATCTCATATCAATAACATATTAAATCATAGAATTTAACTAGAAAGTATAGGTGCGGATCACCTACCTGCAATAGAAGCTCTACTTGTGCTCCCCAGCTGCTGCTGTTGCACCACGCTTGTGGTCCCTCCTGCAAATCACAGGTTTATCTTATAAATTTTCCTCATTCAAGGATATGTTTTATAATAACCATATCAACAACCAGTAAGTCTTTCTTTCAGTCATTTCTTAATATTTTATGTTTTTCTCATTTCACCCATTATTATTATCGTTCTTTGTCCAACCCCAGTTATCATTCCTTTCTTTATATTTGGACCGTCACTGTCCAACTGTTGTTGTCTTGTTTTTGAATTGTTACTGTCTGACCTCTCCTCAGATTTTTAACTATATCTGGAGTTATAGAACTTCGATTCAAGCGAGATTAGTGTTGTTGGAAAGCTAAGACATGAGGCTACAAGTTTTATGATTTAAGGAGAACCCAGTTTTGCCTCTAAGATAGTCAAAATCGCTCGTCAACAAACACTTGGACTGTTTCTGTCTCATTTTGAATTGTTACTGTCTGACCTCTCCTTAAATTTTTAACCATATATGGAGTTATAGAACTCCGATTCAAGCAAAATTAGTGTCGTTGGAAAGCTAAGACATGAGGCTACAAGTTCTATGATTTAAGGAGAACCCAGTTCTACCTCTAAGATAGTCAAAATCGCTCGTCAACAAACACTTGGACTGTTACTGTCCAACTGTTACTGTCTCGTTTTTGAACTGTTACTGTCTGACCTCTCCTCAGATTTTTAACCATATCTAGAGTTATAGAATTCCAATTCAAGCAAAATTAGTGTCGTTGGAAATCTAAGACATGAGGCTACAAGTTCTATAAGGAGAACCCAGTTCTGCCTCTAAGATAGTCAAAATCACTCGTCAACAAACACTTGGACTGTTACTGTTTCATTTTTGAACTGTTACTGTCTGACCTCTCCTTGGATTTTTAACCATATTTGGAGTTATAGAACTCGGATTCAAGCGAAATTAGTATCGTTGGAAAGCTAAGACATGAGGCTACAAGTTATATGATTTAAGGAAAACTCAGTTATGCCTCTAAGATAGTCAAAATCTCTCATCAAGAAACACTTGGATTGGGTAAATTATCATGGTTTCACATCCCCTATCACATACCACCCATGAATTAACTTAATTTTAACAACAAATACTTTTCCCCCAATTCAAGTCTAAGAACCCTAATCTATAACTCACATCAAGGCATTAATTCACTATCAAATTTGAAATGATTTATAAGATCATATTTAGCACAGCTTACCCGGTACGAATTAAGGTTTTGATCTCCAACCAGTTGAAGATTTTCAACTCCCTCCTTTCTTATCTAATGACAGCCAGCCCTCCATCTTCTCTTCTTGTTCAATTTTTCTGGTTAATCCCTTGCCCACAAGTGTTTATTCCATCTATAAACCCTTAATCTTGGATGGGTTCTTGAAATTTTGGTGTTTCTCTCTTGATTTTGCAAGAATGGATACAAAAACTCCCTTTTTTCTTTCCTTACGATTGCTGCAGATTTTTGGTGAGAATAAGAGTATTTATGCTCTATAATTTTTCTTATTTGCATTTAGCCCCCCACATCTTTTTTTCTTCTTATAATTAAGTTATATATCTTTTCATGTCTTATAATTTCACCTCACAACTTTTAGTTTAGTTTATTTTCATTAATTTAATCCAACCCTCAACATTTTTGTGTAGATTTATAATGTCTCGAAATATTTCGTCCAGAAACTTATATCCAAAATTTGTGAATTCCTGTTTTTATTTAACCATATGCATGAATTTCTTCACTTTTATTTCTCATGTAGTTAGGTTGCAATCTAAACAACCTATATTTTTCCCCGGGTTTTACAATGGATCTGATAAAATGATTTAAGTTGGTCATTTGAATGAAGGCTATAATATGTGATAGATCCTGTAACACCTTCACTTTTTATGGCCATCTTAAACATAAAATCACACCATATGTTATTGAAAATCCAGAAAATTTCTTTCTTATACATGCATAAGCAGATGTATACACATAATCACAATTATCTTCAATACCATATTTCAATCCTTAATATATTACCAATTATTCTACTAAAAATTCAGTTGAGTTTTCCTATATTTGAATGGTACCAAGTTATTGACATAAACCTGTATACTTCCAAAATCATTTCACAATCCCTGATCCCACCTTTTTGGATCATATTTCATTATCCCAACATCATCTCCATGAGATTTTCCTCATATCATATAAGCATTGATGTTAAACTTAACATTATAAAAATAAACGACTAATAAGGAAAATCTACATTAAAGTTTATAGATCATGTTATACATACTAAATAAACCTTAACTAGCTATTGCATATGTAATAGAAATAACATCACTTAGTTCATAAACATAATTCTATAAATCTATTTACTTACAATCTAGAATAAGAAATTATATAGTATTTACTATTTATGCCAAAAATCTAAGATAGAATATCCATATGCCACATATTTCTTCGAAATCAATTGTGAAGTGCCTAAATAAACAATGTAACATTTATAATGCATTACATTTAATAAATGAAATGAAAATGTAAAGCGTGATGATAATATTATCTTCTAGAACTTCTTTTTATTTAAAGCTCTTTGTATAATTTTATTATTTCTAGAACTCAAAAATCAACTAGACTTTTATCATCTTTATACTCAATTTGACTTCATCTATCCCATCAGCTTAATCATTGATTTATCTTATCTTATCTCTTCCTTTAATTTCCTAGCTTTTTTGCAATTTCCCTTAATAATATCAATATATCAACTACGCTGCCTCTATTATCTTTCCTTATGAACACTGATTAAAACATCTGATAGACACATACCCAAGTGCTACTAACTTTATATATAATAGTTAGTCAATTTAATGTTCCGGTCATCAATCATATTGATGGCACTAACCCCTTACAATGAGCTAGTTAAATTAGACATCACAATCATCAATCTAGTTGATGCCACTAGCCCCAAAAAAGTTAGCTAGTGAACTTAAACATCTTGGTCATCAACCTCGTTTATGTCACTAGCCCCAAATAGATCACTAGTCAAATTAAAAATCTCGGTTCGTTGATGCCACTATCCCTAAACAAGTCAGCCAATCAAATTAATCTTTTATTTGTACATATAATTCAATGAAAACAACCCAATTATATTTAACACTCTCACCTTATTATCTAAAACAAACATTTTGTTCACTAACACATAATCTTATTCTTATACATAACTATCAAGTTCTTCCCTAAATTGTTCAATAATAACTTGGCATGTTAGTCGTACCAATGCCACTAGCTCCTCTAAAAGCAGCTAGTTAAACTTCTCATTCGTTATCAACACCACACACACACACACACATTTAAAGAATTTGCAGTTTTGCAAGCCTAAAAAAATCAATAGGTAGAATAATGTTATGATGTCGCAGTCACACAAATTAATTACCTTAGCTTAAATAAACACGATAGTATAGAGCAAGCAAGGGGTCGATTTCACGAGAAAGTTTAGTTCAAATTTTTATGTTATACGATGTGCAATTGAGGGGGGTTGTGAAGTTATCTATGGCTATAGTAAACAGGAAGAAACAATCAATGCTAAATCAAAGAAAACCAAAATTTATCAAGAAAAACAAACCTTGGTCGCAAGTAAACATCCACCTATGGAAATCATAATTGATCATAGAAACGAAACATCAATTTACACTCTAAACATCTATCTTTTCTTATGTTGATCAGTTAACAAATCTGTTGTATAACTAATCCTAACCATCAAACAAACACAATGTCCACACTAGTAATTTAATTCAATGGCAGCCTTAAGAACCAGATGAGTTGATTAATCTAGACAACATACCTGTCTGCAGTCCATGTTTGATTTAATCGATCAAATGTTCTCCCTAAGATTACTAATTTGGATCCGCCATAATTATTAATCTCAGTTGCTTCACAAGTTTATATATCACAACTCCGGTTTTGATAGCAAACTTAGCAATAGATTGTTCACAATAATAACTTAGAGTCCGCTCTAGCAATTAAAATAAACAATTATAGAAAATAAGCATAGGAGAATAAACTTATTTATTCATCATATAAACTGAAAAGAAAAGGTAAAATAAATCTCACAGTTCTTGAAATTCGAAGGTTTCTGTGTCCTTGCAACCAAGAAAAAGAGTTTAGCCTTGCATGTCTATTGAACAACTAATCAAAAAGAAAGAAGAATGCATGATTTCAGGTTTGTGGAGGAAAGGGGCGTTTTTTCTCTCATGGCTGGCTGCCTGCCCTCTCTTAACTTTCTCTCTTTCATTTTATATCTTAGGAAAGCCTAATCCCTTTTCTACAAAATAGTCATTTTCTAAGTAGTCAAATCGATCGAAGGTCGAATCTGCCAGTTATCTTCAATTTACTTCTTTTTGAATCTTACATCCAAAAGTGCCTTCAAAACATAAAACAATGAATATCAATGCATTTTATATATAAAAAACAAAGGCAAAACACTAGGTAAATGTGGGTAAAACTATCAAATAATATGGTTGCATCAAATACCCCCACACTTAGCTTTTGCTCGTCTTCGAGAAAGGATAAATGAAATGAAACTAAAATTAAATAAGTAAAATAACTATGACTAATCTCTTAATCTCCCATCAATGTCCAAGAGTACAAGCATTATAAACAAGAATATAATAAAAAAGGATAAAGAACATAAATTTTCATAAATTTATTTACATGCAAACTTCAAAACTCAATTAATCATCGGGATTTAAATGAAATCTATGTCATGCCAAAGTGACAGGTCCTCTCATTGATATACACTCCAATACTCATATGTTTAGAGCTTACGTGTTTAGATCTCTCAAATTCAATTAATGAATATGTTCCACCACAAGCTTGCTCTTCAATCTCATCTCCATTACTAAAATATTACAAGCAATGCATGAATCAAAAGGTCTTACTTTTTGGTTGTAATGGAGCTAAGGTTAAGGTGAGGTAAAAGAAAGAAAAAGAAAAGGCAAAAATCAAAGGAAATAGAGCATTCTAAAAAAACTGAACTTTTGAAACAAGATATCCCATCAAAGCACATAAATTTTCCATCTTTAATCACCAATGGTTAACTTTTTTTGATTTCAAGCTCCATCAACATAAAATCTTAAGAACACAAAGGAACACTTTCTTTTCTATTCTTTTGTTTTCTTTTTCTTTTTCTTTTTCTTTTTTCTTTATCTTTTCTTTATCTTTTTCTTTTTCTTTTGTTTTTTTTCTTTCACCTTTGGCAACTTTGCCCATCTTTTCATCAAGCATCATGTTTTTTTTTTCTTTTCATATAATTTCCAACCATAATCCATGAGATGTCAACAGGTATATGCTCTACTAATCCTTGGCCAGGGGAATAGAAAAACATATAAAAAGTTAAGGCTTACACATGGGTAAAGCAAAGAAAAGATAAACAAGCTCAAAAGGGATTTACTAAGAATAATATGCTTTAGGTTGGCTTTTTGGCTCAAGTGGTTAAAATTCCTAATGCCTTTATCATCTTCATGTACACATGTAATGTGAATATAATCTCAACAAGATATGAAGTAACCTCTAGAGATACATATCATTGAAAGAATACACAATCAAAGAATATAATATTGAAGGCTCAAAAGCTTGCATTGATAAAACCCTATAAAGTCAACATGGTATATTTTTAAAGTCAATCCCTAAACTAATTAAACTTTAAAACTTGCATGCACACTCATTCATTCAATTTATATTTTCATCTCTCTCAACTAATTAAACCAAAATTCTCTCAATACCCTCACACTTTAAACACAACATTGTCCTCAATGTTCAAATAAAAGAAAAGGAATATAGGAGAATGAAAAAAATAAAGTAAAATGCGAAAAATAAAAGATAAGGGAAAAAGAAAGCAAATCTGATTTTTTTTTACTGGGTTGCCTCCTAGTAAGCGCTTTTGTTTTATGTCATTAGCTCGACACATCTCATGCTCATACTTCATGTGATTTTGGTCTTTTTGGGCACCATATGGATAGGCGCCACCCATTTACAGTCCATGATGGGGTAAATGACTCTTGCATCTAATAATTTTAAATTTTCAGCTTTCTCTACCTCCATCATAGACGGATTCAACCTCCTTTGCATTTCTCTCATTGGTTTGCATTGTCTTCTAATAGTATGTGATGCATACACATCGAGGGAATAATGCCCTTGATGCCAACTAAAGTCCATCCAATGACTGTTTTGTGATCGCACAACAGCTTCATAAGTTTTTCCTCTTGCGCACTTGTCAAACCTTTTGCTATGATAACAAGAAGTGTATTGTTGTCTCCAATGAATACATACTTTAGATTATCAGGCAAAGCTTTCAACTCTAACTCGGGGGCCTGCAAAATAGATGACAAAAGCTTTTTATGTGAAAGTACTAAATCAACAAAGACATTACCATGAGGAATGGTTTGCAAAGCTTGTAAAGTCAATGCTGATTCGTGCACGTTTTGAGGAACACACATGTGCCTCTCCATCTCTTCAATCTCGGTAAAATCATAGCCATAGCTCAAAGCCATGCTTAATCCGTCCTCACAATCAAAATAAAAAACTTACTGCACACACTTATCAACTTGGTCATAACATGTGATAGAATAAACATTGCTGTAAGGATATTTCATTGCATCATGAAAATTAAATTCAATCTTTTCATCTCATACTTCCATGGACAAAGTATCCTTACCACAATCAATTTTCATATTGGTAGTTTTCAAGAATGGTCTCTGACACAATTTTCATGAGATGCATCAGGAGGAAAAACTACGCATTAGGGTGCACTTATTCTTGTAGGATTCATGTGGTCTTTAAGTGTTCTAACTCGATTATTCTCATTATGAAGTGACTGGTTATCTTCTTCGACCATATTTTCTAAAAATGATGAGGATACCCTACAAAGTCTACCACTTAATGTACTTGACCAAACTCTCATGCACGTGTAGTAAGAGAATAAAATGGAAGAAAAGAAAAGAAAAAAAAGAAACAAAACAAACAAAAGTTAGATAAAAGGAAAGAAAAGAAAAGACAATAAAATAAAATATCTAATTTATACAGTAATTTACCTCCCCTGCAATGGCACCAAAACTTGACACGATCAAATAGTTGATGTCCTATCCCAAGTGCAGGAGTGTCGAAGTAATAAATAACCCGGCAAGACCAGGGTCGAACCACATGGAGGTGAACTATATAGAATTATAAATAAAAGAAAAGATTGAAGAGAGCTTTGAGATGTGATAATGATGTAAGGATTTAAACAAAGATAAAGCAATTGTCAAGGTTAGAGGATCCACTAATGGTATTTCAAATAAGTATAATATAGACTCTTTTTATTACTTGACTGGAAATCACACACAAATGAGGTTCCACTCGGATTATAAATTATTAACATAATTATATTAATTATCTTATTCGAGCAATGCCAATACATGTAAATATTATCAGTATTCATGGTGATAACTTATGTTAACAACAAATCAAGTTCCTTTCATAGCACAGGTGTCGGTTATACTATACAGTTGAGCTATGAAAGTGCCAAGTATTTGTTGTACCAAGGGTTGTTCAACACAAATCTAGATTAACCATTTAACAAGTAAGGTATTAAGAGTGAGTAGGATAATAAATATAAAACATGTTAGTTTCAAACATTAAAGTCCATGTTGAGTTTATACTATACTTATTTTTACACCATTAGTGTAACGTTTTCACCTTGACATAATAAACTTAGCTGAACATTATGAATAAGAGAAACATAGATAAACAAGAGGAGAACATGATTATATAAGTATAATAAAGGAAATGAAAAGCATAAACAATAAATTAATGAAAGCAAAACTTAAGCATTACCAAAATATAAAGAGAGAGAGCAAAAACATGATCTTGATCTGAAAACCAAGATGCCTAAATGTATGACAAATACCTCCTTTTACAGGCCAAAATTTAGAACTATTGATTTGATGACTAATCATTAAGTGGGTGGTCACCTCTTGACTTGGTAACCATCCTTATCTTCTTGTCTACAGAAAATGACATTGCTAACATCAGAATTTGAACAGATAGTCCTCATGAACGTTCTGGGGAATTGTCTCAGCTTTCCAAAAAAACAAGAATGAGGTCATTTGGACTTCTAGAACTTGAGATATGTGCTGAACATTAAACAGTGTCTGGACTGCAGGACAGATTCCGACTTCTCTATTGTTGCTACAATTTGAACTTGAAAACGGTCCTTTTGAATCTTGGACTTTTCATGAAAGTTTTAGGCCTATGTCTTAACTTTCTATTCATATAAACCAAACCTAAATCCAAGTTCTACAGCTCCAGTTATGATCTAATAACCAAATGGTATTCCAATTTGAATTCAATCAGCATCTCTTTTCTAAACTTAGCCCTCTCTTTGTCTTCTCAATTTTAGTGGTTAAAATCATCAATCAATCGTTTGATTTATGTGATAGGCTTGCATTTAAGATGAACATTTACCATAAATTAAAGGTATCTTATATTATTAGACATGTTATTATAAAACATGCTCTAGTTAAGGAGATATTGATGCTTCAAGTGCAAAATAATGATATAAAACCTTGATAAAAATGCACTTTTAAGTACTAATCAATCTCCCAAACAATATAGGAGTGTTGTTTGATGAATCACAAGAATCACGTTCCATATCAAGATTATAAAAATCACATGGAATAACCAAACTATCAATTTTGACTAAGATATCTTCTATCACACCAAGTGGATAAACAAAACTACGATCTGCAAGTTGTATTACAATACTAGTTTTATTCAAAGGCTCCAAACTAAGAGAATGATAAACATGTTTAGGCATAACACTAATGGATATGCCTAAATCGCATAAGGCCTTTTTAAAACTAGCATTACCAATAACACATGGGATAGTAAATGCACCTGGGTCTTTTTGCTTCAAAGGCATATTGTTTTTAACAACAACAGATGCAACTTCACCCATACTTACCATTTCATGACCCTTTAGCTTATAGGCTCTCTTGGTAGTACACAACTCCTTCACGAATTTGGCTTACTTGGGAATTTGCTTGATAGCATCAATCAAAGGAATGTTAAGTTCCACTTTCTTGAAAACCTCTAAAATCTCTTATTCTTTATCCTCTTTTTTAGACCTAGAAGAACTCAAAGGAAAGGGTGGAATTGTTTTAAAACTAGAATTCAATGAGTTAGTACTTAGCTTTGGAGTGTGGGTCGTTTTTTCAATTTGTAAAGGAAGAGGATGTTTCTTCTTTATACTCAATTTAGTTTCTATCTCCTCTTTTTCCTCCATCTCAATTTGTTTTGACCTTTGCTCTTCAAGTTCTTTCTCACTTCGCAGCGTGATCACACTAAAATTCTCTTTTGGATTCAATGCTTGGGAGGGAAACTTTTCATTCATTTGTGCCTCTAATTTCTTTACACTTGAAGCTATTTGCCACATTTGCTTCTCTAAGTTGAGAATGCTTGACCTTGTTTCCTGTTGAAAAGACATGATATTTTGTTGCAAGGTCACTTTATTAAAAGCCAAAGTTTTCATCATCTCATGAAGATCATCATTCGATGACCTATAACATTGGAATTTATGAGTGCAGGGGGCTATCTTGCTTGATAATTCTGTTGGGGCTGAAATCCATGGAACTGTCGGCCTTGATTGCCTTGTTGAGGCTTGTTCCCATAGCGTAAGTTCGGATGATCTCTCCATCTAGGATTGTACATGTTGGAAAAGGGATCATACTTACGCTGGGGTTGTCCATTGAATGCTCAATCAACTGCATTAGCTTGTTCAATGTAATCTTCTTGCATTGTTGGGCACATATCCGAAGCATGTCCTTGTAATGAGCATATGTTACAAACTTTCACCTGTTGTACATTTCTTCAAGCCAAAGAACGCACAAGAGAAGTAAGATCATTAACTTTATTCTCAAGGTTAGAAATACTTACCTCATTTACTCGTTTGCTTGGGAAGTCTCCACGAGTGCCAAATTGTTTGAAGTTGGCTACCATATTTGAGATCAATTGGCATACAGCCTTGGGTGTCTTATCTACCAATTCTCCTCCACTTACCGTATCAATGATACTGCAGTCAGTAGGCATTAGTCCTTCATAAAAATATTGAATGAGCAGTTGATTAGGTATCTGATGATGAGGGCATTGAATGCACAGTTTCTCAAATCTTTCCCAATACTCGGAGAGTGTCTCATCATGAGATTGTCGAATCCCACATATTTCTTTTCTTATGTTGGCGACTCGAGAAGCTGGGAAAAACTTTTCAAGGAAAATCTTCTTCATGCCATCCTAAGTTCTAATAGAACCTGGGAGAATAGAGAAAAGTCATGCCCTTGCGGCCCTTTTTAAAGAGAAAAGGAAGCTTTCAACTTCACCTATTCTTCATCAACTCCGTTCGGTTTCATGCCAACACAAACCATGTGGAACTCCTCAAGATAAGTCCATTGAATATTGGCAGTAAGTGTATAAAACCAGACTTGAGCTTGAAGTTGACATTGTTGTCCATGTTTATGCACAATGGTTGATTCTCCATGTTAGGAGCAACGAGCTCCTTTAATGTTTGTTGTCGTGCAACAACCATGGTGTTCACGCAAGCTTCATTTCGTAACCTACGTAAAGTGTTCTCTATTTCGAGATCTATCTGCACTTGTCTCTAGTCAGTAGAATTGGTTACAGGCATAAATTGTTAAGAAAACTCAAAAGAAACCAACCACACAAGAGATTAAAGTTAGTACAAATTGAACGAAAATCCAATGCTAAAAACAAAAAATTGCCTAAAACCCTAAAAAAACAGCGGAATTTAGCCTCAATAGGGTGTGGCTAGTGGCCTTTGGCCACTAGTCTTGTACAGAACATCGTTTCCCTTCACAAAACAAAAGGTCTAGACCAAATTTCACCAAAAAATCAGTTTTGAACAGTAACTGTATCGTACTGTACAATATTGTCGTAAGAAAAAAAAATTTGTTTCTCTTTCTTTTTTTTTCAACAAAATAAATAACAATCACAACAAATAAAAATTACAACACAAGAATCAACTAAAATCACTTCCCCAACAACGACACCAAAATTTGTTGCGATGTCGCTGAGGCACAAATTAATTACCCTAGCTTAAATAAATAAAATAGTATAGAGCAAGCAAATGGTCGATCCCACGAGGAAGTGTTAGTTCAAATTTTTATACTATATGATGTGCAATTGGGGGGGGATTGTGAAGTTATCTATGGCTATAGTAAACAGAAAGAAACGATCAATGCTAAATTAAAAAAAACCAAAATTTATCAAGAAAAACAAATCTTGGTCGCAAGTAAACATCCACCTACAGAAATCAGAACTAATCATAGAAACGAAACAACAATTTAAACTCTAAACATCTATCTTTTTTTATGTTGATTAGTTAACAAATCTAGTGTATAACTAATCCTAATCATCAAACAGCCACAGTGTCTGCACTAGCAATTTAATTCAATGGCAGTCTTAAGAACCAAATGAGTTGATTAATCTAGACAACATAACTGTCTGCAGTCCATGTTTGATTTAATCGATCAAATGTTCTCCCTAAGATTACTAATCTGGATCCGCCATAATTATTAATCTCAATTGCTTCACAAGTTTATATATCACAACTCCAGTTTTGATAGCCAACTTAACAATAGATTGTTCACAATAATAACTTAAAGTCCGCTTTAGTAATTAAAATAAACAATTATAGAAAATAAATATAGGAGAACAAACTTATTTATTCATCATATAAATTGAAAAGAAAAGGTAAAATAAATCTCACAGTTCTTGAAATCCGAAGGTTTCTGTGTCCTTGCAACCAAGAAAAAGAGTTTAGCCTTGCATGTCTATTCAACAAGTAATAATAATAAAAAAAGAATGCGTGATTTTGGGTTTGTGGAGGAAATGAGCATTTTTTCTCTCATGGCTGGCTGCCCTCTCTTAACTTTCTCTCTTTCATCTTATATCCAAGGAAACCCTAATCCCTTTTCTACAAAATAGTCATTTCCTAAGTAGACAATTTACATTTAAGTAGTTCAATAACTATTTTTCTAAAAAAAGAGAAATAGCCTTACATAAAATCTTTAAGCTTTGACTCTTGACCTAAAGGAGCTAAATTGCTGAAATAAAGACTTGGATGTCGGTTTGGATGCTTTGGGAAGTAATTTGGACTTGTTTGTTCACAAAATCTGTCTGCTGGCAGAATCCATGTGGCATCTTAGAAAAATCATATTTCTCTCATATAAGCTCATTGTATGCTGTAATTTGGTATGATGATAGGTCTTCAAGTCAGGAATCCTTGAGTTTGCACCAAATGGACTTCTCTAGCTCAAGATATTCAAGTCAGAATAGCCAAAGGTCAATACTAGCAAAATATGAGATTTGTCTTTGAAGGCTGCGATCTCGATCCTCCATCTTTTTTTTTCCTTGCCATACATGTATAGAAAGGTATGGATGTAAGTTTTCTAATGCCACTGAATCACTTCATTTTGACCTTTAGAGCTCAAGCTCTGCACAAAAACATTGATTGGAGGTCGAATCTGCCAATTATCTCCAATTTACTTCCTTTTGAATCGTACATCCAAAAGTGCATTCAAAACATAAAACAAGAAATATCAATGCATTTTATATGTAAAACATTGGCAAAATACTAGGTAATTGTGGGTAAAACTATCAAATAATATGGTTGCATCAAATAAGGTGCAAAGTACTTAAAAGTTTTGAGGTTTCCACTGCTCTAGACTGTAATCTCGCTCTCAAAACCCCCTATAAAAACAAGATTTCAACTCATTATCAACTCATTCATCTGATTCAAGACCCACATCCTAGTTGCATATTCAATACAATCCATAACCTTTAAATCACGATAACCAAACACAACCCATTCATGTTTAAAGTTGTATTTCCCATGTTTATTCATCTATCCTAGATATATTTTTTACTAACACTACAACATTTTCTCATTCATACATAACAACAACCTTTTAAATATCAAAGTTCTAAATCAATTTTTGTAATGAGAATACTTTTACACATTAATTCACTTCTTTATTCATTCCAACCTTTATTATATATGTTGCATCATCATTTAACATGGATTGTTAATGTAATTTTCATATAGAATGATAACATTTTTCTTCTTTTTTCATTTGTGGAAATTTTGGCCATTTAGTCAATTTTTTTTTATTTACCCATTAATTTCACATTTGTTTCTATTCGTCTGTCACATATACAAAATTAGATTTTAGGACTATAGTTCATACTATTTCAATCCTAAACATGGAATATATGTTCATTCATACATGTTTAAGTTTGTAAGCCTTGCTTTAACTTCATTTTCTCATTACAATACATTTATTTATCACCACGATAGCATCTTATTAGCATGCACGCACACACCCCTTGCAACGTTAACAACAAATTCATGCCAACTTTTATCCATTAACTCACTTCGATCAATATTAGCTTAAATATACCTTTAAGCTAAGTATACCAAATTCCCATTAACATTTTTTTGATTTTAAGTTTGAGTATAACTCATTCACAACATACATAATCACAATTGATAAGTTTAAGCCGATTTTGACACTTAGTAAGTTTCGGTCAAACCAAAGAAAACAATCCTATGAAGTTTTCTTCATTCCTAAACTCATTTTCATACATCAACTACTTCATTCATGATCATTTTTAACTATTTAAAACAACATATTTATACAAACTTCTCCCTCTGTTTTCAACCAAAAGTTTCGGCCAAACAAAGGTTTTCACCTTTTGAAAAACCCTTTTCAACCTTTAACTTATTTCCATTCATAAAACATATTGTCCAAAGTCATTTTAGCATCATTAAATCACAATTCAAACAAAAAAAAAATTACATTTCACATTTATTCATCCATTTAACACAATAAAGGTAAAATCACCATATTTATGCTCAATACATACGTGACCATTTGCATTAACATGTTTCCTCCCATACTAGTCATCATCCATCATTATTTGTAACTCCTTTTAAAGTATCCTAATAAATTCATAATTTTCATGAGTAAATTTCTATAATATATTCCACACATGATTTCTTCACTTTAGACGTTAAATATATACAAAACACACAATTTCACAATCACATAACCAAAAACCAATTATAAAGTCAATGCCTCGTAAAACTTCCAATTTTGAAATATATATTGAGACTCAATTACTCTAAATTAAATTAATTAAATCCATTTCAAAGCAACATTATCACATTAACACATACAAAAAACACATAATTGAACAAATATCAACTTTAATTCCTAATATCTCTGATTTTTCCAAAATGGTCGGCCTTAATCCCATAGAAAAACACCCATTTTTATTCTTTAATTATTCATCAATTCAAGCTATTTTCATCATATTCCATATCAATTACAATAATCTAACACAATTTTAAATTTCCCCTATTTTTCATTCAAGAACCCTAACTTAAAATTTAAGAATTCATGCAAAAAACTTATAAATCTTTGTTTAACTTGTACAATTGAGTTTACAGCCTCTTACTAGAAAAATTAATAAGCTTTGAACGCTAACAAATCAAAAAATTTCCACCCTTCTTCTTCCTTCTTTTTTGGCTGAATGTTTCTCTCTCTATTTCTTCCTTTCCACTTGGTTTTTCTATCTTAATCTTGTATTTGATAATGTTAATCACTCATTCTCTCATCTACCATGCCTAATTCATGCTTTCTCTTTATAACTTATTTGGTGTTGGCTTTTTTTTTTTTCTATTTTCTCTTCTAATTCTCTAGCAGCTTTTATGCAAGAAATAGGAAGAAATGCTGAATTTTTGGCCAAAATAGCATTTTGCCCCTAATGAGCCCATGTTTTATTTTTTTATACTAGTCTAATCTGTTGACATTATTGCAAGGCCTTCACAAACTTTGATTGTTCTGAAATCTTAATCCAAGGTGGAACAATATGTTAGGAGACTCCTCGTAAACTTTCAGGCATATCAGACAGTTAGATTAAAAGTTATGCTTGGTAGCATAAAACTAGCTAATAGATGATTTTACACAAAAAATCTGAGTTTCTTGTTCCGTCCTTGTATAGATCATATCAATTTTTTCAGTAGATCCTCAAGAATATTTTTTATTTCAAAATATATTTATATTCCCTTTTTATTGTTTATTTCATTTATAAACTTATTTAAATTTAACAGTAATGTTATCGATTTTTTTACCAGGGTTTACACTAACACCTCTTCATACAGTTCTTTCTTATCTTTTATTTCTTATTTCCATTATAATTCCTTGAAATTATTTTCTCATTCTCAAAACATCTTTATTTTAAATTTTTCAAATTCTTCTATCCATCGAAACTCGTTACTGATTTCGTCAATATTATGAATTTTAAACAAAAATTCATAATCCTTATTTAAACTTCAACAATGCCTTTAAATTTATTTATGGAGGTCATCCACTACACTACATATCACATTTATTTATTTTTCATTTCATCTTAATTTTCCATTACTTGTCAAGATTTCATTACTTGGTAAATTTTCCAATATTTCATCAACATCATAAAATTTTAATCGGGTCCTTATGATCAAAAGCTTTATCTCCTTTTTATTTTTAATGTCAAAAGTTAATATTTAATAATTAAAAATATCATCCCAACTCTTTCTATTTTTATTTTATTTTCCCATTATTCAATTAACACGATAAAAGTTTTTGTCGAGTTTTACAAGCATTGTAAAATTAGAATTTGGACGTGTGAGAGATCTAAGTGAGGATTTAATTTGGTGATAGGAACATTGACTATTGGATTGAAATATTGATTGATGTTTGAAATGTGTATGGATATTGATTGAGATTTTAAGATGTATGGAGATTTCCATGATTGAATTTCATTAGCGATATGAGCATTAGTTGTTATGTTGTTATTGTTTGGGAGTTTATGGTAAGGGTTGCCCCTTTTTCTTTTTAATTATTTAAGATGCTTTTGTAATTGTTTGCTTTCCATGAAAAAATTATTTTGTAGTGTATAATTGCTTATCATGAGATATCATAACTACGAGGCAACATAGATACATGAAATTATTTGTGAATTGTTAATGAATCCATATGATTTGAGATTGACCATAATGATAGTAACATAGATGTGTTTTGTACTCAACCGTAGTAAATTATATGTGAGTGTTAATAAACCCTAATGGCTAATGTATATGTGATGTGTAATTAACCACAATGATGATAACTTCATATGATTTGAAATTAACTGCAACAATAGACATCAATCAGTAAATCATAATTGATCGCAACGTCAAAGAATAATGTGTATTCAAATAGACTGCAATAGTGGATATAATAAAATGATTTAAGTTGGCTATTTTGATGGAGGTTATAATATGTGATAGAGCTAGTTTTTTGGATGGAGACTATGAAATTTACATGAGTCAGTTGTTTGGATAAAGGTAAATAAAGTCAGCTATCTAAACGGGTACTATAAATTTAAATGAAGTAAGCTATTTGGATAGGGTCTATTATTAAAATAATTGTTTTGTGAGTTATGCCTAAGGTGCAAAAAATGAATGTTAAGTGAAAAGTACGCCTATAAGGCATAAACAAATAATATGATTTCATGATCGGAATGTAATATTTTTTGAATTAGAAGAGAAATATGATTTCATGATCGAAATTTAATATTTTGCTAATTAAATGGACTACAATGGTAGAATGTAAAATGAGAAAATTAAATTGTCCATGTAACGACCCAACTTTTTTAAGGCCAAAATTGATGGAAATTTTTTTTGGTCCAATTCTGGATGTTTTTCACCATATCATTTTGCAGATTTATAATTACATTTCATTCATTAACAAGGCAAAATCCACGTAGGATAATGTAAATCAATATTCCCATAAAATAGATTCTCAATACACGTGTCCATATTATTATATTTTCATACTCATAGGTTTACACTATATCATATTAACTTACTCACAAATTCACATTTCTATTCTAGTCTCGCTAACATCACGAGTTCATACAAGAGTGTCGAACAACAAGTTACACAATTAGTACTTTTGTTATCCTGACCTCATGTAATTTCACAACATGACATCCTCATGAAATGAATACCTCATATGCATATCATACACATCATATGAACTTGGTCGCATATTCACATCTGTGTTCCATTTCAATTTTTCATTACTAGTCTCTACAAAAGGGGTCGGACGACTAATTGAGTGATTAACACGTCCATTCATACAGAACTCATATCACCCATAACATGCGAATATATAATTCTTTTCATAATGTGTGAGCTTCAAAATGGATTTTCCTACGCACCATGTTGGTATGATGTCCCTGCTACAGCACAAGATAATTTCAAGTATTATAGGCAATTTAAAGAAACATAATAAAGCAATATTAGCGTCACATTTCATTCATAGACCAAAAGAGCGTAATTCTATCATTTCTTCTTATGTAAATACCACCATTAATAATTCATCAATTACCGAGGTTAATTATAATACTCAAACCCGATTATTCATGTCAAATATCGTTAGTTGAACTAACGTTATTCTCTGTTTAAAGCATAACAATCATAGTTCTTTCGTATACTTAGTATATACAAAACCTAGTATACATGAACACATTAATTCCTGATGTAAACCCCGAGGAAAAATAGAGGTTGCTTAAATTGCAAACTAACTACATGAGAAATAAAAGTGAAGAAATTCATGCATGTGGTTAAATAAACACAGAAATTCAAAAAAAATTGGATATAAGTTTCTGGATGAAATATTTCGAGACATTATAAATCAACCAAAAAATGTTGAGGGTTGGATTAAATTAATGAAAATAAACTAAACTAAAAGTTGTGGGGTGAAATTATGAGAAATGAAAAGAGGTATAACTTAATTATAAGAAGAAGAAAAAAAGATCTAGGGGTCTAAATGCAAATAAGAAAAATTATAGAGCATAAATATTCCTATTTACACCAAAAATCTGCAGCGATCATAAGGAAAGAAAAGAGGGAGTTTTTGTATTCATTCTTGCAAAATCAAGAGAGAAACACCAAAATTTCAAGAACCCATCTAAGATTAAGGGTTTATAGATGGAATAAACACTTGTGGGTAAGGAATTAACAAGAAAATTGAACAAGAAGAGAAGATGGAGGGCTGACTGTCATTAGATAAGAAAGGAGGGAGTTGAAAATCTTCAACTGTTTGAAGATTAAAATCTAAATTTGTACCAGATAAGGTGTTCTAAACGTGATCTTATAAGTCATTTCAAATTCGATAATGAATTAATGCCTTGATGTGAATTATAGATTAGGGTTCTTAGACTTGAATTGGGGGAAAAGTATTTGTTGTTAAAATTAAGTTAATTCATGTGTGATATGTGATTGGGGATGTGAAAACATGATAATTTACCCAGAAAATGTCGTTTGTGAAAGTTATGTGTGAAGGGAAGGAGGGTGACGAATCTAGACAGACTCGTCTCCTGACTTTCGGTAAGATTTTGGATAGGAGGATGAGAGAATTAGAACCAGGTTCCTCATAGCAATTGTAGTTTTGGATGTTAGCTAACTAAGAAAATTGGTCTTGCTCAATTTGGAGCTGTAGAACTCTAGTTATGAGTTATCAACCGAGACTAGGTCATGACAAACCCTATAGGGCAGTAAGTCTGATTTATTGATGAGCAATTATGATTGGCTTAGAGGCTGAACTAGGTTCTCCTTCCTCAAAGAACTTGTAGCCTCATGTCTTAGCTTTCCAAAGATACCAATCTTTCTTGAAACAGAGTTCTATAACTCTAGATATAGTTAAAAATCTAAGGAGAGGTCGAACAATAATAGTTCAATATCTACACAGTAATGGTTGGACAGTAACAGTTCAATGCCTAGAAAGTAACGGTACAAGATAGTAATAGTTCAATGTCTAGACAGTAACAGTTGGACAATAACAGTTCAATGTCTAAATAGTAACAGTTCAATATCTAGATAGTAATAGTCCAAATGTTTATTGATGAATGATTATGACTATCTTAGAGGCAAAACTGGGTTCTCCTTCTTCAAAGAACTTGTAGCCTCATGTCTTAGCTTTCCAACAAGACCAATCTCACTTAAAACAAAGTTCTATAACTCTAGATATAGTTAAAAATCGGAGGAGAGGTCAGACAGTAACGGTTAAAAAACAAGACAGTAACAGTCCAAATGTTTATTGTTGGCTATCTTAGAGACAGAACTGGGTTCTCCTTCCTTTAGAGAACTTGTAGCCTCGTGTCTTAGCTTTCCAACAAGACAAATCTCACTTAAAATAGAGTTTTATAACTCTAGATATAGTTAAAAATTGGAGGAGAGGTCAGACAGTAACGGTTAAAAAACAAGACAGTAACAATCCAAATGTTTATTGATGAGCAATTTTGGCTATCTTAGAGGCAGAACTGGGTTCTCCTTCCTTTAGAGAACTTGTAGCCTCGTGTCTTAGCTTTCTAACAAGACAAATCTCGCTTGAAATAGAGTTCTATAACTCTAGACATAGTTAAACATCTAAGGAGAGGTCAGACAGTAACGGTTCAAAAACAAGAGAGTAACAATCCAAATATTTGTTGATGAGTGATTTTGCCTATCTTAGAGGCAGAAATGGGTTCTTCTTCCTCAGAGAACTTGTAGCCTCATGTTTTAGCTTTCCAATGAGATCAATCTTGCTTGAAATGGAGTTCTATAACTCTAGATATAGTTAAAAATCTAAGGAGAGGTCAGACAATAATAGTTCGAGGTTTAAACAATAACTATTTAAATATAAAAAAAGAATGATAACCATGGTTGGACAAAGAATGATGGTTTAAATAGATGAAATGAGAGAACATAAAATATAAAGAAAGGAATAATTGAAAGAAATACATGTTTGGCTGTTAATATGGTTAGTATGAAATATATTCTTGAATAAGGATCACTTATGAGATTAGGCCTATGATTACCAGGAGGGACCACAGGTGTTGTGTAGCAGCAACAGTAGGGGAGCACGAGTAGAGCTTCTACTGTAGGTACGTGATCCGCACCTATACGTTCTAGTTAAATTCTATGATTTAATATGTTATTAATGTGAGAAGTGAATTACCAAAAGTTGGATATTAGGAGAAAGGAGGAAAGTTTGCGTAATAATGCCAATATTTTGGATAGTATTCTGAATGTATGTGTATTCAAGGTGAATGATTGTTGTGTGAATTTTCAAGTGATGAAATTATCATTGACAAAGAAAATATGAGAAGTTTGATTTAGGGCGTGAACTAGCATACATTTAGTGAATGTTAGGATCCCGGGTAAGGGGATCACCATGTTTGGACTAGCATACATTTAGTGTATGTTAGGATCCCGGGTAAGGGGATCCCTATGTATTGGCTAGCATACATTTAGTGTATGTTAGGATCCTGGGTAAGGGAATCACCTTGCATCGACTCCTACAGGGTGATGATGATAACAGTGAAATTGGTATTAGTAATGTGTTAAACGGAAATAATCATGAGTGGTCTTATGAGATCTTAAATGGAGGTTGATAATGGAAGAGGAAATGGTTTTTAGTAGTTGAAGGAGAAAGAGTTTCCAATGAAAATCGAAAGGGAGAAGTGAATAAAATATGAATGCATGTTTGCTTTTTTAAATTGCTGGATATTTGTATTGCTATATTATTATGATATTCATATTTCAATAATATGTATTTTGTTTTTAGGACCATTGCATGCACGACATGAGTAGATTCTAGCTTAGGTTCACTTTTTGTAATTTAGGTTCTAGGGAGTATACCCTTGTAATTGGTAATATTACAACTTTTATATAACTCAATTTGTACAATTGATGTTTAAACTTGAATATATGAATTTAATTCTGTAGTTTGTATAACCATGTTCCATGTATGTATGTTTATATCTTTATCCATCCATAATGATAATTGTTGTACAATGCATATCATAAACATTGTGGTTGATATGAATGATGATGTTTGTGGGATTGAGACCTAGGATGATTGGGTTGAATTGAGTTAGGAGATGCGGTATATTAGAAGTGTAAGCAGGTCGTATGTCGATAACTTGGGACCTCCCGGTATAGGAGAGACTTTGTTGAAATTTTGGTAGACTTGAATACAAACACCATGAATAGATATAGAAAAAAAAAAATCAATCACTATGTTTATCAGTTAACATGAGATCGTTGTTTTATCCCGGATATGGGGATGTTATACTTGAAGACTAATTCATAACTCTCCAATCCGGCTATCTTCTTAGGATGCCATTAGCCGAAATCAATCGTTAATTCATCCCGGTCATCCACTTCGAATGCTATTAGCCGAAGCTAGTCATTTATTTAGTCGAAGCTAATCATTTATTCATCATGGCCATCCACTTAGGGTGCCATTAGCTCATCCTGGTCATCCACTTATGATGCCATTAGATGAAAATAATCATTTATTCATCTGGGACATCCACTTTGGATGTCATTAGCCGTAGCTAATCATTTGTTTATCCCGATCATCCACTTAGGATGCCATTAGTCGTAGTTAGTCATTTATTTGTCCCGATCATCCATTCGGATGCCATTAGCCAAAGCTAATCAATGATTTTTCTTGGTCATCCCTTCGGATGCCATTAGCCAAAGTTAATCATTCATTTGTCCCGGTCATCCATTCGGATGCCATTAGCTGAAGCTAATCATTTATTCATCCCGGTCATCCACTTAGGGTGCTATTAGCCGTAGCTAGTCATTTATTTGTCCCGGCCATCCATTCGGATGCCATTAGCTGAAGCTAATCAATTATTTGTCTCGTTCATCCCTTCGGATGCCATGAGCCAAAGCTAATCAACGATTTGTCCAGGTCATCCATTCGAATGACATTAGCCGAAACTAATCATTCATTTGTCCTAGTCATCAATTCGGATGCCATTAGCCGAAGCTAATTAATAATTTGTCTCGGTCATCCCTTCGGATGCCATTAGCTGAAGCTAATCATCAACTAATCAAATGTTCCAAAGGCGGTATATGAAATCACCATAACATGGTAATATCCCTTGAATTGCTCATTCAAACAATTCATAACAACTAGACATTCACTACAATATAATAGTAGACCCTTGGTGATACTCGTACAGGCGTTCCATAATAGTTTAACATTCACTAAACACAATAATAGATCCTTTGTAATACACAAACAATCATTTCATAACAATTTAGCATTCAGTATCACAATAGTGCACCCTTCATACTACTTATCCAACCATTCATGACAATTAATGTTCAATACAATACAATAATAGATTCTGCGTAATACCCATACAACCATTCGTCACAATTACATCCAATAAAATAAAACAGTTGATCTTTCGTAATACTCATACAACTATTTGTCACAATTACATCCAATAAAATACAACAGTAGATC
>Ga0325403_1000117_pt1 | contig 42450 bp, 39 predicted proteins | sample PopdelMetagenome_19_FD_205665 | JGI IMG/M metagenome (GOLD analysis project Ga0325403, IMG submission 205665) | Populus deltoides microbial communities from Bellville, Georgia, United States - Xylem-PdKOR-R4 | ecosystem: Host-associated > Plants > Phyllosphere > Stem > Wood/Secondary xylem... | reverse complement strand
ACACATACTGCATCCTACAGCATGAGGAGATGTGATCAGCATGCATAACCAAAGGGAATCCAAGATTTGAAGCAGATGATGAGGATTTCTGGTGTCCATGACTCAAAAGTAACGTCGAGCTGAGAGGACGTCAGACAAGAATATCAACTCAATCCATGATCATGGTGGTAGGTATATATATATGGACTAATGACTTAGCTCCTTTTGGGATAATTATATATCACAAAAGGGCTGATTGATGCTATACGTAGTGATGAAAGTAGGTAGTGATGATCAAGAGCGAGTCACTTAGCTTAATTCACTCATAAACCACGTTAAAACCATTCCATTTTCAAGTCACGTTTGTCTACCACCACTCAAAGCAACTTTTATCCCCGCAAGCTATAGCTGTAACCGTAGCTTCAAATGGCAAAGACAGGGTTTTAAGATTTCCTATTTTGTATGTATGAACATGACATATAACTTAATCCTAAAATAAATTAATTAATATGATTCTTCTTGTCCTTTATCGGTCATATCGAAGATTTGATCCAAACCATCCGTTACTTCAGCTTAAAAATGATCATAAATAAGCTAGCAACCAATCAGCCCCTTCTCCTCATTTCATTTATAAGAAACCCATGTTGAGTCCTGGAAGGTGGAACCTCTCTGTATATTGCATGCCTATATTCTAATTTCTTTCTAGTCGTCAGAAAGCTGGTAATGTTTAAAATTCATTAGCAGCACTAGTGCTTGTAATTGCTTATAGAATCTTGCTATACATGCTGTCCTAATTATTAACCCTTAACAACTCTCCAATAATCCAATTAGAATATCAGTAGTATCTCTTTTTGTAACAGTAAGGTTGGAATCCATGATTGTTTTTACTGTTAAGCTAATTATATGTAGATGGTACTGACATGGTATTGAAGCTAGCTGGCTATCCAAGCATTAAAATGTACAATGTATCTCCATTTCCCCTGGCTTAATTACAAACTAACAGCAGTAGTACTATGGGATTTGCACTATAGGTTGATTACTTGAATTGCAGTATGAGCAGCAGCTCCTACCTGTGTGGCTATGGCTATGGCACATTTCTTTTCCTAATCGCATTGTTAAGTTCCATAGCTCAAAGTCAGGGAGTGATCATCAACAGTACTAGTGCGTCAAGCTTGCCATCGAGAGTTAGAAGAGACTCCACTACCGCTGAAGGAAAACAATGGGCCGTTTTGGTTGCCGGATCGGCTGGTTATGAAAATTATAGGCATCAGGTATCGCTATATCTTGAGTTATACCTTCGGCATGGATAAGATATACTCTCGTGTCCCTGTTGGATTAATTAGCTTTTGAATTTTAATTTAATTAGGCTGATGTATGCCATGCATACCAAATACTGAAGAAAGGTGGGTTGAAAGATGAAAACATCATTGTTTTCATGTATGACGACATTGCGTTCCATGTTGATAATCCCAGGCCCGGCATCATCATCAACAAACCTTTTGGCCATGATGTTTATGCAGGAGTCCCCAAGGTTTAATTATATTTTTTAATATTCACATATTCATAGGTTATAAAACTCCATTGAAGTTACATGTGTGTGTTGGTTTTACTTTCTATCTATTTTTTTATCTTGAAAACGAAAATCAAATTCTGATGTGATCTTCTCTTTTCTCCCTTTTTAAGGATTATACTGGAGATAACTGTACAGTGGACAACTTATTTGCTGTACTTCTGGGAAACAAATCTGCTCTTGCTGGAGGGAGTGGCAAGGTTGTGGATAGTGGTCCAAATGACAACATTTTCATATACTATGCTGATCATGGTGCTCCAGGTTTAGTCGGTAAGCATTAGCTAATTTGTTTAATCACTTTGGAATTAGAAATCTTCATCTTTTCGTATTTGAAAAGTTTAAAATACATGATATCTTTTCGTTCAGCCCCATTTATTTTATCAATGGAAAGACTAATTTTAAGAGTACAAATTATCTTGCGCGTGAAATCATCAGGTATGCCTATTGGGAAAGACCTGTATGCCAAAGACCTCGTACAAGTGTTGAAGAAGCAGCAGGAAGCTAATTCGTATAAAAGCATGGTGAGTAACTACTAGTTTTATATGTTAATTAATTGTCTTGCAGAAATTAAAATGGGATTACACAGTTAATTAACTTGATCAGCATTCTCACAGCTACTAATGTATTCCTTGATTAATTATTAATTACAGGTATTCTACCTTGAAGCTTGTGAGTCTGGGAGTATGTTCGAAGGTCTTCTTCCAAGTAACTGGAGCATATATGCAATTACTGCTGCAAATGGAGAGGAGAGTAGCTATGGAATATATTGCCCAGGATACTACCCTGCTCCTCCCCCAGAATTTCTTACTTGCTTGGGAGATGTATTTAGCATTTCTTGGATGGAGGATAGGTTCATTATTAGTTTTATAATAACATTTAAAGTTAATTAAGCTGACTATTAATTTTATTTAACATTCTGTTTACACATGTGCAATATAAACACAGTGATTTCCACGACATGAGCCAGGAAACTCTGCAGCAGCAATATGAAGTGGTATAATATGTGTGTGTGAAATTAATGATTCTAAAAACAAATTGCTCAATGATTTTTTCTTATTCTTAACATTTAAGTAATATTTTACCTGTAGGTTCGGAGAAGGACAGGATTTGATTATGAAGATAGGTCTCATGTCATGCAATATGGAAACATGGAGCTTAGTAAGGAGCTGCTCTCTTCTTACTTGGGCACAAACGCTGCAAACGATAACTACGCTACCAGCATTAATATCGAAGAATACCCTTCTATGATCCCAAGAGCTTTTGACCAACGCGAAGCAACTCTTCTTCATTTCTGGCACAAGGTGATTTAATTTGAATTGCTACTGTAATTGAAAGGGAATTAAAGCAATGTAAAGTTGTGTCATTTCTCAGTATCAAAAAGCCCCCGATGGATCTGATAAGAAGGTCGAGGCTCACAAGGACCTACTTCGCATACATTCTCATATAAGGCATGTGGATCGTAGCCTAAGACATATTGCTTCAACTCTGTTTGGGGATGAAAACGCAGCAAATGCAATGAAGCATGTTAGACCTTCTGGGCAACCTCTTGTTGATGACTGGGATTGCTTGAAGGGCCTTGTAAGTCTACGTATATATTAATTCATAACTATATGTTTGTACTCCGGCTCAAGAAACATCCTCCACTAGTAAGATTACATCATGGGGGGAGGAGAAGAAGGGATCTTTCTTTGTGCAGCCAACCATTCACTGATCTCATGCTAGCTACCTCCTTGTTTGTAAATTGCAATATGCAGGTGGAAGCTTATGAGAAACAGTGTGGAGGTCTGTCATGGTATGGAAAGAAGTACACGAGAGTGATAGCAAACATGTGCAATGCTGGGATAAATGTGGAGCAAATGATCGGTGCATCCACCAGAGCATGCTCATCATGGACCACCACCACCACCACCACCACCACTCCTACTAGAGGCTCCCTTCAAAACGAATTAGACAAATAGATAGAAAGCAGTACGCTAGTATATGGATGTTTAAAATGAAGCTCTCTGATCTCTCTACAGTACATAGTCACGGTGATCAAGCATAATGTTAATATTCCATATAAATAATTATAACACATGAAGGATGTGATTTACTAATTATTTCCGTGCTGATTGTTTTTATAATTGCCATGTTTCTGTTCTTAACTAAAATGTGATGAATCAAAATCATACAGGTTGAACTTGTTAGTATTATAATTATCAGTCATCATGATTTATTAGGCATCACTTATTATTATAACAGTTATTAATCACTTAATTTACTAGAAATCATCTACTATTATTATAATTACCGATCACTTCACTTATCAGATATTACATGCTACTAGTTATTATTCCTATAAAATTTTTATATCAAATCATAAAATACTTTAATTATAAAAAATAAATTAAATTGCTTAAACTAAAAAATTAATTAATTATCTAACACATCAATTTTATTTTTAAAAATCTTTAAATTAATCATTATCTTTTTCCTCATCCTAATTTCCAATAAACCTCTAAATCTCTCGATTTAAATTTCCAACAACCCTATAAAATATACATACATACATACATGTGTGTGTATTACAATTGTACTTGTAAAATTTTTACAAGTACAATTGCATTTTACATGACAGTTTTTTACAAACTAAGCTGTAAGCTGAGCTAAATAAGCTGGGTCAAACACGGTGCTTGGCTTGCACAGGTACCTAATGCCCTCTAAAAGATAGTTCATTTATTTTTGTTTTCAAAAAAAGAATGCATTATTCGGTTTTTTTCTTTCTAGTTTTTTCCTAGGGTCTTTTTTAGTTGTTTTGGATTCTTGAAAGGTCGATTTAATTATTTTTATTCTATTCTAACTATAAGAAACTAAATGTAAAGAAAAGAAGGAAGGAACTGGAAAAGTGGTGTGGAGTTTATAAAGTTGATGAACATCAAGCGATGTGAAAATATGTAGTGTTTTTATTTATGTTAATGGGTTATCTTTCAAATTTTTTTGAAGTGATAAATAAATTTATATGAATATTATCATTTTGAATTTGAATTCAAGAAGAGAATCTAAAAAATAAACCCTATAATCCGTTGGAGAGAAAGCTAATGCTCCACCTCCTCTCTCGTTTCTTTGATAATTGTTATGGCTTTGTTTTGAGAGGACATGGATTTGAGCATGCACACGTGTCTTTTTGGGTGCAACTTACTTTTTTCATTTAGTATTTTTCCACTTGTTTCATTGTCGCACACCCTAATTTATTTCATGTGGTGTTGATTTGTGATTCTTTTAAATCCATTGTAGAACAGGGTTGCATATCCTTACCTGGTTTTCATGTGGTTCACCATGCTATTTCTTGAGATATTGTTATCGTGTCCTCCTATGGTGGACTAAAGTAACCTTTGTTTTGTGCAGATATTTCGAGTACTCAAGCAAATAAATGTCCGTGTTCTACTTGTGCTTTTGCTTTTGCTCTTAGGTTTTGGAGTGATCTTTTACATTGGAGCAAGTACTTCTCCAATTATTGTGTTTGTCTTCACAGTTTGCATCATCAGCTTCCTTTTTTCAGTTTATCTCACCAAATGGGTACTCTCAAAGGATGAGGGACCTCCTGAAATGATTCAGGTAACCTTATGCTCTGTATTTAGCTAGAAATGTCAATTCCACTCTGTGCGCATAGTCAATTATTCTGATTTTTATGTATCAGCTTCATGTCTTGATAATATTATCTTACTTTATAGATATCAGATGCAATACGTGATGGAGCACAAGGCTCCTTCAGGACCCAGTATGGTACTATTTCTAAGATGGCAATGCTACTAGCACTGGTGATCCTCTGTATATATTTGTTCCGCAGCACAACTCCTCAACAAGAATCTTCTGGCCTTGGAAGGTGATTACATGTGTAAAGTTTGTTGAGGCATTGCGTCCGTAATTTTGTCGCGTGATGACAAATGACTAGATTTTTTGTGGTTGTCTCCTTCTGATACAGGTCAACATCTGCATATATCACTGTTGCTGCATTCCTTTTGGGAGCTTTGTGTTCGGGTGTTGCAGGTTATGTTGGGATGTGGGTGTCAGTACGTGCAAATGTTAGAGTTTCTAGTGCTGCGAAGCGGTCAGCTAGAGAGGCATTGCAGGTTGTCCCTTTTATAGTCCATTCTCTGTTGAATAATTGGTGATTTTTACCTTAACTGGAAAATATATTATGCAGATAGCTGTTCGTGCTGGTGGTTTGTCTGCCATAGTGGTGGTTGGCATAGCCATCCTTTATGCTACATTTTATGTATGGTTGGGTGTGGATTCCCCTGGTTCAATGAAGGTCACTGATTGTATGTAACTTGTCTTTCTAAGTTATATATATGATTATAGCAAATGGAAACAATTTCACCTTCTTAAATGTTTTTGTGAACGCTGAAGTTTATTGCTGTGTGTCATACAACTAAAATGTCAATGTTTTATGTTCTTTCCCAGTGCCTCTTATCCTTGTGGGATATGGATTTGGAGCATCATTTGTTGCACTGTTTGCTCAGTTGGGTGGTGGAATATACACAAAAGCTGCTGATGTTGGGGCTGACCTTGTTGGATAAGTAGAGCAGGGAATACCAGAAGATGATCCTAGAAATCCTGCAGTGATTGCAGATTTGGTATATGCTCTTAAAATTTGCAGCTTCCTTATGTGAAGAAGTATATATTAAATACACATCTTGGTTTTGACATTCGGTTTAATTATAATTTGCTATTTCAAGGTACATGATTTAGGATAAAGTCTGTCTGGAAGTTCAAATTAGTAATAAGTTGCATATATTTATCCTTTTGTTGTTAAATTTATGTGGTCTTTTCCTTAGCTGCTTTCATGTTTTCTCTTCCATGATGTATACTATGCATAAATCTAAACTTGCTCTGTAACTAATAAATTGTTGTGTGAAAGGTTGGAGATAATGTGGGTGATTGTGCTGCTCGAGGTGCTGATCTTTTCGAAAGTATTGCTGCTGAAATAATTAGTGCCATGATACTTGGGGGAACCATGGCCCAGCGTTGTAAAATTGAGGGTAAGTATCTTTATTTTTGTTCATACAGATTCTTCACAAGCATGTCACTGGTTTTGTCCAATAATGAAATTTACAAAAGTATGAAATTCATAATGTTTTCATTGGTGATATGGTTAAATGGTCTGATGGCTATAGTCACGCATGCTCAGCTAATTGGGTTTTATATCAGTATTATACTTACTAGAGAGTGATAGCATAATCAGAGCCTTCATTATGCAATGAGATGTCTAATTACATGCATTCTGTGAGGCTTTTACCTATTCAGGAATTCATTAATGTTTTTCTTTTTTAAAAGTTAGGCCATTCCTCTTCTTTTGTAACTCGGATTCTTTTTTAGTGCAGAGCCATCTGGCTTCATCTTGTTTCCTCTTGTCGTTCATTCATTTGACCTGGTCATATCTTCAATTGGAATTCTTTCAATCAGGAGTACTCGTGATTCTAGTGTGAAGTCTCCCGTAGAGGATCCAATGGCAATCCTTCAGAAAGGATACTCGGTTACAATATTTCTGGCAGTTCTTACATTCTAAGATAAGTTTTTAGAATTGAAACATGTCCATGTTTTACTTAATTATTTATCTGCTACAATCTTGCAATTTTACAGTTTGTTTGCAATAACTCTGCTTTTGATAGTTTATTTTAATATCCAGATTTGATCTAGCATCAAAAGCCTGCACTTTCTGTTTTTTATTTGTGCGAGTTATTTGCAGTCTACCTATTGGATGCTTTATACAGAGCAAGCACCTTCAGCATGGGTTCACTTTGCGTTATGTGGATTGGTTGGAATCATCACAGCTTATATTTTTGTCTGGATCACCAAGTACTATACTGACTACAAGCATGGTCCTGCACGCACATTGGCTCTTGCTAGCTCCACCGGTCATGGGATTAACATAATTGCAGGAGTTAGTCTTGGGGCTGGAATCAACAGCCCTTCCTGTTCTTGTCATTAGTGTATCCATACTTTCTTCTTTCTGGCTGGGTCACACTGCAGGACTGGTTGATGAGGCTGGAAATGCCACAGGTGGGCTGTTTGGTACAGCTGTGGCCACAATGGGAATGCTCAGCACCGCAGCCTATGTTCTTACCATGGATATGTTTGGCCCTATAGCTGACAATGCTGGTGGAATTGTAGAAATGAGTCAGCAGGTAACTCTTGATCATCTTATATGTTAATCAAGGAACAGCATTTTTCATTTGAATAACCATTATATATGGATATATGCAGCCTGAAAGTGTTAGGGAGATTACTGATATTCTTGATGCTGTTGGGAATACCACAAAGGCTACATAAAAAAAATTTGGACCTATTGACTATGATGCAACACGTACAGTAAAACACGGGAGAAATTAAAGAATTTAGACCTATTGACTATGATGCACCGGTTAGAATTGAAAACAAGACAATTGGACTTGGCACTAAGACTAAGGTACAACTCCTACAATGTGCATTTCCAGTTTGGAATCAGACGCAGCAATCTCCTTCAGTTATGCTGACACGACTGATTTCTACTCTGGAAATGAATAGATTGGAGCGGCAATAGCTTTTCTGGTCTTCGGCTTGGTTTTTGCTCTTGGAGGCTTTCTTCCTTCAGGAAGGTATGCTATGGTGCTCTTGAATTTTGGTTCAACCGGCAGCGATAGCGCGAGCAATAAACTAGCATACACACGCAATCTCGTTTAGAAGAAGGGAAGAGAACAAGGTACAGATGTTAGTTGATGAAAAAGGAGTCAATATTCCCACCACCGGCACCGGCACCGACTTGACAAGAACTTCTTCCCCTTCCACTTGTACTACTGCTACTGCTACTTGCACTACTACATCTTCGAGAGCTCTACAGCAAGGCTTATTCTCCCTATTACAAAGAAAACAACAACCAACCCTTAAACATGTCACTCAGATTCATGCCCAGATTCTCATCAACGGCTTTTCCCGCACTAAAAACTTCCTTCTTGTCCACCTTCTCTCCTTCTACAGCAACTCCTCTGCTCACCATCTCCTCTCTGCCCACTATGTCTTTAAAGATATTCAAAGCCCCAGCACTATCCTCTGGAACCAGATGATTAGGGCTCATGCTCGGAGCCAAACCCCTGCCAAATCTATTCAGTTCTTCAATCAAATGTTGCTCACCGATGCCCGCCCTGATGCCTACACCTATTCCTTTCTTTTGGCTGCTTGTACGTCATCTTTGTCTTTGAGGGAGGGACAGCAGGTTCACTCCAAAGTCTTGACTAATGGCTATTATTCCTCAAATGTCTTTCTCATGTCCAAGTTGGTTAATTTCTATGCTGCTGCTGTTGGTGGCGAATGCGCTGCTCTTGCATACGCACGCAAAGTGTTTGATGATATGTCTGAAAGAAATGTTGTCTGCTGGAATTCCATGCTCGCGGGGTATATGAGGCGTGGAAATCTTGACGGGTCGAGGAGGATTTTTTATGAGATGCCAGAGAGGAACGTCGTCTCGTGGACCACTATGATTTCAGGGTATGTGAAAAATGGCAAGTGCAAGCAGGCATTGAATTTGTTCGATCAAATGAGGAAAGCTGGAGTGGAATTGGACCAGGTGGTATTATTGGCAGCCTTGACAGCGTGTGCAGAACTGGGGGATTTAAAAATGGGGATGTGGATTCACTCATATATCCAAGATACCTTTGTTGGGTCAAACCAGCGAGTGTTGGTTTCTTTGAATAATGCACTTATACACATGTATGCTAGCTGTGGTATGATTGATGAAGCTTATGAAGTATTTAGATGGATGCCAGAGAGAAGTGCGGTTTCCTGGACAAGCTTGATCACTGCTTTTGCAAAACAGGGCTATGCGCAAGCGGTTCTTGAAATATTTCGCTCGATGCAAAGATCGGGCACTTCGGAAGCAAGGCCCGATGGCATAACCTTTATTGGGGTTCTTTGTGCATGCAGTCATGCAGGACTTGTTGACGAGGGCCGTCAACTCTTCAAGGACATGATTCAGCGTTGGGGTATTAAGCCTAGGATTGAGCACTATGGGTGCATGGTTGATTTATTGAGTCGTGCTGGTTTCTTGGATGAGGCACAAGAACTCATTGCGACCATGCCTGTAAAACCAAATAATGCTGTTTGGGGTGCTCTCCTTGGTGGTTGCAGGTTTTATCACAATGCTGAGCTTGCTTCTCTCGTGTCTCAAAAATTGGTTGCGGAACCTAACCCTGACAAAGCTGCTGGTTATCTTTCTCTTTTGGCACATGTGTATGCGACTGCTGAAAAGTGGCAGGATGTTGCTACTGTGAGACAGGAGATGGTCGCGATGGGTGTGAAAAAGCCTGCTGGTCAAAGCTGGGTTCAAATAAATGAGGTGGTTCATGATTCCGTGGCAGGTGATAAGACTCATAAAAATACATCTTCAATTTATGAGATGCTTGGAAAGATCCACCAGGCAAGCAAAGTTGGAAGGCTATAAACCAGACATATCAAAGGTGTTACCAGATGTGTATGAGTAAGTCAAGCAGAACGTTCATTTTATCCGTTTCCATCACCTTTCCACAATTGTTTCTGCTGCAACCTTTCTTTTTCCACATATTCTGCCACCTACGTGGTTCTGTTTGACTGCATGCTGTTTGCTTAACAATTTGATGCATACACTCGCAGGACACAACAAGGAATCCAAACTTTTGTTTTGGCCAAAAGAAGAAAAAAAATGAGAATGAATGCGATGATGTTATTTTTGAAATACTTCTTCACGTACCCTTAAAGCCCTCGCTGACATCCAAGTGTGTCTGTGTGTGAATGGTGGAATTTCCTGAATAGATTGATGTTGCAGAAAGATCAAGAACCCTTGAAAATATATTATATTTATCGGCTACGTATGACTTTTATAATACTAAGCACCCTTGAAAATTCATTTGTACAAACTATTACTTACATGTGTAAAAGTCATCTAGAGATATATATGATCATTACCTCCAAACTATCATTTAATCAAACTAAGCATTCAAAATTAAAGCTTATACTGATTCATCTTGCAAGAATTAAGAAGTTGACTAAGCATACACACATTAAGAAAATACATTCTAGGAAGATTATGAGTTTTCTGAATCTTGGGAAGGCTACTGCTCCTTTCCTATTTCCTGATAAATTAAGAAAATCTTAAACAGTGCTGCAATTTTCTTATATATATATATCTTACTAATTGGTTAATTTTATGATAGCAGGTTCCTCTCAAATTCCGATGTCAAAAGGGAAATGTTTTTAATTTCGGTCATCGTTGTAATTTAACTTTCTTCTTTTGTTTCAATGCCAATCGTCAAATATCGTTTATTTGTTTCCTTTTGTTAATAAAAGGAATGTCCTGATGTGCTTTTTTTATGTCCTAATACGGCCCTCTCCGTTCCCTAGTATTACTATATATAGATTTCAGTTCGTATGTTTCTTTGTCTTCTTTTCGAGCCTTGTGAGCTAGCCTGCTGCTCCTGTCTTTTTCCGTCTTCTGCTTTGGTTTTTTTTCTTTTTCTTTATAATTTACTTTCAAGATATTTGAATACCAAAAGATAAAAGAAAAGAAGTTGGAAGAGAAGGTGACAAGAGAAATCAAAATCTTGAAATCATTAAGGTGATAAAGTCACCAACTGGTAATATGTATATATAGTGATAGAGTAGTTAAAATCTGGCTAACTCTTATTATCTTGAGCAGGAGAGTGGGAGGTTAGGGGAAGATGAGACGCGCAAGTTTTTTCAATAGATAATTTATGCTGCGGAACACTGCCATTGGAAGAAGCTTGCTCACAGAGACCTTAAGCTTGAGAACTTATTATTGGGCTAGTCTAAAACCAAGGTAAAAATAGCTGATTTTGGGTTGAGAAACGTATTACCTGATGACCATCTTTTTGAGGCTACGTTGCCCCTGAGGTTTTATCCGGGAAGCCATATGTTGGGCCTCCAGCAGATGTATGGAGTTGTGGTGTTGTATTGCATGCTATGCTCTACGATTGCCTACCTATGGATAATGATGAAGGCAATGCCAGTACTGATCTCATCCAGGGGGTGGGATGCACACTCTTCCTGGTCATGTTTCGGATGATGCAAAAGATCTGATTGCAAGAATTCAATCTCTGAATAATGGGGATGGGGTTTGGATTTGTCATCAAAACTCGCTCTTTTTTTCTTTTTTTATATGGCTGGTCTGTTAAAAACCAACACGTTTTTAATAATCAAAGATTCATCTTTATGTTACTTGTAATGGATTTTTCGGGCTAATTCGTTACTGGAGAATCGACCGTGTTTCCAATTGCCATGGCTATAGAAAAGCAAAGTTGCAAGGAACGACATGCTGAATGCGGCTTCTATCTGGCTAACGCATTCAAATTAATCAATGATCTTGTGTGGGGTAAGAAGAATAATGAGCACAGCTTCTTTTTGTCCATGGCTCATAATAAATAGGATTTAATTACAGGAAGAACTCATTGGTAATATGTCTTCGTATATACAAGTTTTCAGTTAGTCTGAGCCTCTTGCCGTATTAATCCCTTGGTGTTTTGTTATTAGAAGTCATTGCTGTCTGATCCAGTATCAATTGCAGGAAGCTGTTGGCAAAGGTCAACTGCACTCTTGTTTATTAATAGAATCAGTGTACTCAAAATCAATAAAAGACCCCATAAGCCTTGTCTCCACCAGCAAACGAAGCGGCTTAGATTGTATATACACTCAACAGTTTCCTCGCACAAGCATCATCACTAGGAAAGGATTATGGTAATCACCAGCCATTACCTAGTCAACTCCAAGCAACCGAAAAGGAAGCAGCTTCAATTCAGCGAGTTCATTTAGACAAGTAAAAATGGTGGATGATAGAGAGGTGAAGAACCTGCTACCCCAACCATCACCCCGATGCCAGAGGTGCCACCTCAGACTTCTCTCAGGGCAAATTATCACATTATGAACTTGTTGATCATGTACTGTATGCATGTACGTTGCTTGCAGCCTTAAGTGAAAGTGAAGATGATTTGTAAAATAGAGGGATTGGTTTTAGAGTGGAAATGAAGATGCATATGAAGCATTAGAATCAATTTCTGATGTCTGAGTAATATTTTATTTCAAGGAGTTGGTTGGGTTGGGTTTAAGGAGTTGGTTGGGTTGGGTGTATATATATATATATATATATATATATATATATACACCATCAATATTTAATAAGATTTTGAACTAAAAAAAAAAACAAATGTACTTAGTTTAGTTCAAAATCTTATTAAATTTTGATGGGAGGTAATTTTGAAAAAATAATCTGATTTTGATAGGTGTGTGTAAAAGCTAATCTAATACTCCTTTTACCGCTAAAAATGAAATGATAACCAACCAACAAAAGACAGACCCAATGGTCAATTAGCGAGCAACAACATTTTACGGCAGAGACAGGGGAGAGAAACACCTTATCGTCTCCCTCCTCTCTCGTCTGACGTCTCTCTTCCATTGTTCATTAACGAACTACTGACATACACACACATTCAAAAGAATATAAATTAATTAATTATAAACAGAATACAAGAAAAAGCCCACCATATCAGACCACCAGTCGAGCCGGTTCCCTAATGGCGATTGCAGCGGCAGCCACAATGATCACAAGTAGCAGTAAGTTTTTGAGGTTCAGAATTCAATGCTCTGATAATTCTAGCCCAAGGCGTGGTTTTGGTTCCAAATCTGACACCAACACCAATAACAAAGTAAGCATCCCATGCTTTTCTTTTCAATTCACTCACTTTGGTCACACTCACAATTTAATTAATTATTCTCTTTATCTTCCTTCCTTCCTTGCCTCCTTTCTAAACAAAAGAAAGTGCGCAGCAGCAGCTCAAGGGAGGAAAAGGGTACGGCGTTACAACAAAGGTGAGGTTTCCTATCCCGTCCCACCCAACCCAAGTTAACTACTTGCTGATTTCTTTTCTGTTTCTATCTATTCCTTTCTTACTGTCTCTTATCATTGCTGCTTCTGTTTTTGTTGCAGAAAATCAACTACTAAACAATCTGGTGCCTCGTTACCTTCTCGTTTGTGAATTATTATTACCATCTTGTTTTCTCATCTCTTCTTGCTTTTTTTTCACAAGTAAACTTCTTCAGCTATGTAAATTCTAATGTCCCTTTGTCTATCAACTCAGCTGCTATGCTAATTGCTGTAATTGAGATTGCAGGGTCTAATCATTGGTTTTTTACAACATCCCTCCTTTTTAATTACTGCTGTACAACACTAGTTTTGTTGGAATTAAAGCCTGATTTTTTTCTTATTTGATAACTAAATAAGCACCTCTTACCCATATTAATCAGTCAAAAGCTGAATGGGGACTATAAGGCTACTTCCATTTTAGAGCACCAACATTTTATTTTGATTTCCCACCTTTTCTCCGTGAAAAAAAAAATGTTGCCCCATTCTGCTTCGAAAATTTTGTTCAATCTAGTAGAAAATGCTCTTCTAATAATACCCTTTAGCTAAAATGTGTGTTCCTTGTAGAGGCACCTGGTTTAAGTTCTCGTTTTGATGGAAAGTCTAGCAGGAATTCTGCAGACACTGATTTTGAGCAACGGCTGCAAGCAGTTAGAAGGTGATCAATTCGTAATCTTTCACATTATTAGAAAGAATGCATGCTTTTTATAATTGCTTCTCATCAAAGTACTTAAAATATTCACCTCAACTGGCATTATAGTCACTCGGTGATTGTTCAGAATACTATTACTCGGTCCATTATTTAAATTACTTTGTATTAAAAAAAAAAATCTTCATATCGATCACTACATGTATTCAAAAAGTTTTCAAGGTTTTCCTCTCTCTTTTCTTTTTCCATTCAATATCACAGTAGAATAATTAATTGCCAAGCCTCTCTCTTTCTTTTTATCATTTTTGCAGTTCTTTTGCTGAGGATCATTCATTCTGTAACTAATCAGGTCAGCACTTGAACAGAAAAGGACAGAAGTAATTAAAGAGTTTGGACCCATTGACTATGATGCACCAGTTAAAACTGAAAACAGGACAATTGGACTTGGAACTAAGGTACAACTCCTACAATGTGCATTTCCATTTTGGAATCATATGCAGCAATCTTCTTCAGTTATGCTGACATGACTGATTTCTACTCTGGAAATGAATAGATTGGAGTAGGAGTAGCTGTTCTGGTCTTTGGCTTGGTTTTTGCTCTTGGAGACTTTCTTCCTTCAGGAAGGTATGTTATGGTACCTTTGAGTTTTTCTTGCTCTGTTACTTTTTTGTCAGATCAGTTGTTCTTTGCTTTATACGTTCCTGCATAGCTGCTTGATTTGTGACTGACCTCTCCGCCAAACCAAAAAAATAGAAGAGAAAATGGAAGAGAGTCTACTTTGTTTGGATTTTGGTAGAGTTTAGCCCTTAAATTTCATGAAAGGAGATTCACATCCTTTTTGCTTGTGTTTTTTTTATGAATTCTATCTCTTCAGCCAGGATAAGTTGTTTCTCTGTTCTTTTCTAAAGCCTGAAGCAGTGATGCCAATTACTGCACCAGCTTCCTTGATGATCTCATAATTTGTGGATAGTCATAACTATGATTACTTCTTGTTAGAAGTCAAAATTGAATGAATATGGATTGAATGACCTGATACAAATAAAAGCAGAAGGTTGAACGATCCAATTAAAACATTCTGTAGTTGAAGGACCTTTTTCAGAATTAGGTACCAGCTGAGAGACCACCATTTCAAGCAACCCTACAATATATCTGTATTTTCATTTTTGGAGGACTTGCCTCATGTTAATCTGAACTGTTACATTTCAGTGATGGTCCAACAGAAGAAGCTACAGTAGTCAATAAAAAGCTATCAGAAGAAGAGCAGAATACTCTTCGGGTAATATTCTTGAAGATGGCTATATGTGTTTGTATGTGCAATTTTTTTACTAGGATGTATTTGCAGGTTTTCATAACCCTCCTGACCTATGTGATATGTCACATGCATCACTGTTTCTTCATCGCCCTGTAAAGCTTAATTATCTGTCCATCCTTTTCTTGTTGAAAGGAGTATTGACTTATGTTCAGATTATCTTCTACTGGGACGCAAGTTTTCCTTCAACTTTACAGTGAATCCCTGTCAACCCTCTGATGGATTTCGTCTGATAAGTTGCATGATAGTTTACATATAGTAGAACAAGTTCCTCACTCCTTTTACTGTATTTTGTGTTGCAGGCTAGGTTGAAACAATATGAATTGACACTCAGCACTGCCCCTAAGGATTCAATTGCACTTGAAGTGAGTCAAGGAACATGATATACATATACATATACATATACATATACATATAGTTGAGCATTATTCTTACTAATGTTGATTTATAATTGTGCTCTTGATGTTTAGCTTTATTTTTTCACTTCTAATTTATGGTTGTGCTCAAAATACTTAAATATTATGATCCATATCTGTTTAGCTTTGAAAAGTCAAATTAAAAGAAAAAACTCAGGCAATCTGATGTTGCTGGCTTCCCAGCCAAACCACTAGTTTAAGTTAGTTTTCAACACCCCCCCCCCCTATTCGTGGATGATTTTTTGGCCATTTTGATGTCGGGAGGTTTAGTCCATTTTGAATTCCTTGTTTTAACACCATGTTAAACAAATCCCCTTCCCCATTTGTGGTTATGACTAAATCAGCTTAGTGTTTGTGAAGAATTGAAATTTATCTCCACAAGGAAGATTAAATATTTTAATGGCACTCATTTCTCAATAACTTCATCAACTGCGTGTTTTTTCTATTTCAAAAATGTTTGAATTTATTCAAGAAGGCTTGCAGGGAGCTGCAGTAACATTGGTTGAATTAGGAGAATATACTCGGGCTGCCTCTCTGCTTCAGGACTTGGCAAAGGTTTATCCTACTGTATATCTCAAGTATGCCATGTATGATGGCATTATACGTGCCTAATACTGTATTGCAAGTTTATTTATCCAAATTAAATCTTAAATAATCTGCAGGAGAAACCAGGCGATCCTGATGTTTTTCGTTTGCTTGGAGAAATTAAATATGAACTCAAAGATTATGATGGGAGTGCTGCTGCATATAGGATTTCTGCAGCGGTCAGTTTTCCCTGATTTTTCATTTATTACATATTGTTGTTGATGAAACATTGTGAACACTGGGTTTGCCAGACTCGGTTTGAATAGGGTAGAAGAGTCCATTTTTACTCTCATCAAATAGCAGAATATGAGCGCAGTGTATTTTATGTTGTTCTTCATTTAGCTGCATGTGTTAGCATAACTATGCACCATTGGCAGAGTGCTTCCTTTCACAAATTGAACAGATCCATTCATCTTCTTTCTGTCCTGTACTTGTTCCCATTCTCAGAAGTATTCCCATAAAGAATAAAAGAAAAGGAGGTTCTCACTTTTTGCCTTCCAGATGCCTAAAGCTTAGACCTGTCTGTCATGTGGATGCAAAGTGGTATTGTATAGGACTCTAGCAGATTGGTGTAGAAGTGTAGGCATAAATATTATTTATATTTCTTGGTTGATGTTTATCGTTATTCCCATATGCTCAATGGTGCTATCTGCTGTTAAAAAACAGGTATCAAAAAATGTTGATTTTGAAGTTCTGCGTGGTCATGCTAATGCATTGCTTGCTGCTAAGAAACCAGATGAGGTATGTCATATGTCATCAGGCTTGCCGATTGAGATTAGAATGATATCTTTATTCATCATTATTTGAAAATGTTTTGTACCCAGAGTATGTGCTCATTTACATAGCTAGTTTCCACATGCTATATAGTATTTCGAATTTGGCTGCTGATATGGATTTGGCTGAAAATGAAAATTGGATCTTCTTTTTTTCGTTTATATATGCACATATATAGGAATACATGGATTTCTGGTTAGAAAAATATATCTTTCCGCAATAAAAATGTTTTAACTTACAAACTCTTTTTCTGTCATTCATGAAGGCTGTTCAAGTCCTCTTGGCTTCTCGTGCTAAGCTAAATTCTGGAAAATCAAGCAGTGTTGATATTAAGGTCGACAGGAATGGTATGGAAATTGAATCACAGGAGGTGGACCCTATTCAAGTAAGTTTTTTTCGCAGTAGCAGATCAAAGATCCTATTGAGGATGTTTGTCCTTGTAGATTGAGTAGCATCTATACATGCCTCTTCTTCTTGTATTAACCATGTTCATGCATAAATGATGAACTCTCCTACTTCAGTTACAAAGTAAAAATCTCAGAAACTGAGTTGTGATTTTTTAGATGGTCTTCATGCTTCAAGTTTATGTTAGGAGCTGTATGACTGCACTTTGTAAAATTATCTGTGTGTTTGTGTTTGTGATTGTGATTGTGTTTGTGTTTGTGCGCTTTTGGGCTGTTCATCTCATGGGTAGCTGAAATAAAATAAAAATAAATGCATCTGGTACAGAGTGAGCTTATGAAAAGGGAAGGGAAAGCGATGGCCAAAATTATAGGTAAAAGGAAAACAAACAAAATGAAAATTTGAGGTAATATAAAGAACTCTGGAAAACATTTTAACATGTGAAGCTGGAAATGTTAGTCAATGACTGAATTTACTGAATTCTGAAAAGACTTTGAAGTATGCTTACTGATGTGGTAAATTTGTTTCATGTTTTTCTCCTTTTCTTGATGTGAATTCTCATTGGTTCTCTGTACCCTGATCTGAGTATCATTTTTCAAATTGTTTTCTTTGCTGTATTTTTTCTTTGGTTTTTAATGAAATGCACTTTCAGGTTGACTTGCTTCTTGGGAAGGCTTATTCAGATTGGGGACATGTAAGTGATGCCGTGTCAGTTTATGATCAGCTTATTTCTAGTCACCCTGATGACTTCCGTGGTTACCTGGCAAAGGTTAGATTCCCTTCCGTTCCCTAAAATTGGGTGTTGTGTACTTGAGGGTTTTTTTGGCTGTTTATAACTGATGATCATGATTATGTATTACCAGTAAACACTGGAAAATGTCCCAGAGAAAAAAGCTGTAGATTCTCTTGGTGTCTTCATCTTCTTGTGAGTGACGGTGACCAATCATTGCATATAATTTTTGTTTTTCTGATCTATCTGCAGGGAATTATATTAAAAGAAAACGGAAATGTTGGAGATGCAGAGAGGATGTTTATCCAGGTGAGTATATGAGCATATGACCATCTAATTGCATGGCTTCAGATGAACATATTTAAATGCACATCGGCTCAATTTCTCCCACACACTGTTCATGCGGGCATATGCATTGAATGGTGCACGTGGGTTCAGAGAGCCTCATGAGACATGTACAGCTGCTCTTGAGCCGAGGTGGCATGAAGTATATAGGTTCCAAAACATTTACGAGTGATTCACTGGCTTTGAGTAAACATGTGTCACTAAACTCTATGTTACAAAAAACTGTTTCTGAATAGAAACACATAGCAAGTTGGTTTAGAGGCATGGATTTGTTTTGTATATATTAAGTTTCGAGTGCCATTTTTATATTCTTATAATAGTACTAGAAAAGCCCATTAGAAGAGTCCATTCACCATGGCTTTAACTTAATTTACTACACAATAAAAACCAACACTTATAAACTCTGTGTGGAGTTTTTCTTTCCAATATGAGAAAGACATCTTTATTCATTTACAAAATACTCCAGCACTCTATACTTTCAGCCAACTTCTTACAAAGATAATATGCCAGTCTGTCTGAACCAGCACCGATCTTTTGTGAATGAAACAGCATAACATCTGTCTTTGGTTTGAGGTTGTTCAACAGCTACCTCTAAGTTAATTGAATTTTCATGTAACGTTGTAATCAGGGTTTCTTAAGTTCCATCTTTCTATTGCTTATTTTCAATGGTTATGTACAGGCACGATTTTTTGCACCAGAGAAGGCCAAGGCGCTCGTAGATCGTTATGCAAGAAAATGAACAGTTAATTGTATATTTGCATGTTCCAAGCCTGAGCATTCTCAACGGGGCCAGACGCATCTGGTGTATACTGCATGATAATCGAGACTCCAGTTTTTCGAAGGATACACACAGCATGATAAGTCGAGCTTGACTGGCCTCTATTTAACTCCGCTGTTGCCTGTTTGGGCTGTATATAGTAGTCAAGGGTGTTCTGAAACCTGAAGGAGAGAGGGGGAGTGCATGTGCTTCCTTTATACTCATTATTATTATTTAAAGGTGTAAATCTCGGACAGTGTGCTTTCAGGCTGAAGCCTAAAGCATATGAGAGAGACATCATAAGCTGCTAAATGCTCAGAAACCAACAAGGAGAAGGATACAATTTGAGCAGTCGTTTTTATAATTAGAACAGTACAAAATGGACCGCATCCTGTAGTGATTATTTATGTATGATCCATAGTATAAAATATCCTTAATGACTTTATATTATTGAATGATAAATAATATCCCATTAATTAAATCAAGACCTTGGTAATTCCGAAACAAAATCCAATCGCCAGCTCTTAAGACACTTGATGACAAGAGAATTATCTATTGTCTTGTAAATCTCACTGATTAATTAATACATGAAATAATAAAAGTAAATAATGCCTTAATGCTTCTTAATCTGTACAATGTGCAGGTATTATAGTTTAAAAACATTTCTGGTGCTATGATGTTAATGAGAATATTAGCCAGTTTCTGGTTGTTACATAATTAATTAAATATTTCCCAACAAGTTATTAGAAATTATTTTGAGTCAATTAATTTTCAGCCAAGATGGATCGTACTTCATTAATTTGGAGAGAAGAAGTCAAATCCAGGTTAATTTGTCTCTGTTCATTGTCTCCTCCGATCGAACATTATATTTCTTCGTAATTTTCAATAAAATTAATTAAACAAAGACAATTGGATTCAAAAGAGCACAAGAGAGTACGTAATTGAGTTGCTTATGATGTATGGCAGAAAGCCTTATCAGTTAAATAATCCTAATCGAGAATTTAATTACTTAATTACAATTTAAGCTTTATCAATTACATAACAAAAGGAAAATAAAAAAGAGAAGAAAAGAAAAGAAAAGAAGCTAATGTAAATGTGTATATATTACAAAGACTCTAAATATTGTGGTATAAATAATATCCACCTATGTAATATTCATCTTTTCATATTTTACTGTAAATTTAATTTACTATTCAAAATTTTTATTTTTTATTTTAATTCTTAAATTTTTATTCTTTATGATTGCATCTTTTTTGGACACTATTAAAAAACAATAAAATCAAATTTATTGATTAAAAACAAAATTACAAGATGAAGGATTAAAGTGAGAAAAAAGACTACAAATAGGTGATGTTTTTAAAATTATCGTAAAAAATTTATAAATGATAATTCTTCAATCCCTCTTCTCAATTTATTTTTTATACAAATTTTTTTTTAGTTTTTTAGTTTTTAGTTCGAGAAAAAAAAAAGAGAAGATACTAGATTCTAGTATTAACACTAATTTCAGTTATCAAAATAATTAATCATGATAAAATATTTTATTAGAGGTTTGGCCTGCCTTTCTCCTTTTCTTTTTCTTTTTTTCCCTTTGATTTGTGGCTTTAAAAATAAAGATATAATAATATGTATCAAGAAAAACAATTTACATTTTATCAAAGTCAACCTCATGATCCTTCGTCTTAAAAAAACGAAAAACTTAGATAGCTATATTTGATATATCCTCTCCAATTAATCAAAGCGTAGATGTTATTGATCATGCATGTACACATTTGAGGATGGTGATCAGAAGGGTGTTAGCTCACGATCTGGTGAGTAACAGCCAATCATCCTTGGTCGATCGTCGACTCTGCATTAACTAGCAAACCCTAACTTTATAACTCATGCAAAATTAAGGTAAACATCTTTCTTTTGTCTCTTAAACCACCTTTAAGATCTTCTCAAAGACAGGAACTTCACATGGTATCTTTAAGACTCCCTCTTGTTGAAACCCAAACTCCTCTTCGGCCTCTCGCAACAGTATTCCAAAAGCTTGGTGACCCAAGTACTCCGTGGGGATGATATACCTCTTCAACTCCTTGCCAACGCAAATAGCAAGGTACCCTTTGGGGACAACATCATTTGATGCAGCTGCTGCTGATGATGAAGAATCTGTGAAGGAGAGTGTTCTCTTTATGAACTTGATGCTCTTGCTGGCACTGCTGCTGATGCTAGTGTTGTGGTTGTTCTTTGGTGCATTTGCTGCCCTTTTCCATTTCTTGAGGATTTGCTGAAGCCGAACAATGTCGCTGATCTTGCTACACTTTTTTGGATGATCCATGACAAAATAACTTTATTTGCTTCTGTTTGCTTGAGGGAATATGTGCACGCAGCTGTGGTGGGATTTAAAGAAGTTATATAGATGTTTGGTGTAATGATTTTGCACACTATTTAATTAAATATATATATAACGACTAGTATATGTAATTAAAAAAGCGAGAAATGAAAGAAGAGCATAAGATTTAACTAAGAAGGAGCTGCATGGGGGATCATCGAGGGTGTCAGGCTCCTCGATAGTTGGTCCTCCCAGTATAATGATCAGGCAGCAGCTAGAAAGCAGAATATATATATAGATATATATATATATATATATATATATATATATATATAGCTGTGAGCAAGCGACGGACGGTAATTGCAGGAGGCAAGTGAAGTGAATGGGGTCGATGTTATACGTGCAGCAAATAATGCAAGTTAAGGGCGGTTTCTGCTCAGAACTGCTGCAAGCAAGCCATAGACCAACAAATAACTCCTTTTCGACCTTGTAATTGTAACTGATCAGAGAAGTCCCCACGCATGCATGCAGTCCAGAAGATCTCCATGGGCCATTCCCAATCATGCATTGCGCGCGTCGTGTTGCAGATTAATTATATATTGCCTCATAAATCCATGCATGCATGATTGCATCTGATCCTACCATTTTCTGTACCTGCATGTGTGGGGATCATAATATAATATTCATTGCACGGATCAGGTGAGGGTTTTTACCCCAAGCTAAGAGGATAAAATAATAATATTATTATTATTATTAATAACATATATTTTATGGTTGGGAGAGGCCAATGGGTAAGTTTTCAAAGAGGAGCTAGCTAGGGCTTGCATGATACTAGCTACATCGATCACTATTGGACCGTGTGTATATTTTTCCATGATAATCCATAAGACAAGAGAAGGGGCCGGTCACATGCCAAATCATGGTCATTAATTGTCATTATATACATACATATTGGAGAAGATTCACATCATTAATAAATCTTAAAATCGATAAAACAACTAATTAAAGTTAGTTTTTAGGGATTTTTTAATGAATTAACTTGTTCATAATTGCAAAAAAAAAAAAGAAAAAAAAAAGGAAAGATGTAGAGATATGATCAGAGGAGGATGAGATCAGGAGAGGAGACATTAATATTATAGGATTAATTTCTATAGTGAAAGTGCAGGGCTTCACTCGTGATCGATGTAGCAAATCGATCCTTCAATAAGATTATTATTAATTCTCCTTTAATTTCCACCGTCGATCTATTGCATGTATATGCATGTGGTGTGTCTACATGCAGCAGCAGCAGCAGCTAGCAGCGGCAAGTTGCACTCCTTGAATTATTATTTTTAGATCTCAATCTAACAAAAAAAACAAAAGCAAATATTCCAATTATTTAGTATTTAACCAATCCCTTTTCACTGGAGGCGGCGGCTATGAAAATTTACAGGTCTTGTTGAGACAACCGACCCTGATCATTTATTGGTTGGGTGTGGAAACATGAAGGGAAGGGTTAGCGTATGGAGCTTTAGGATATTGTGCAACTTAAACGTGAATCCATCGAAATACATCTTATCTGACCCCAATTCAAGTTCCTGAATTCATCCGGGTCAATTTACATATTAACAATTTATCCGAAAACAATATTGTTTCAATTGTTTTTTTTTTTAATGAAACCATGTCAAAGAAAAAAAAAAGTCCAAAACAAAATCATTTTAGAAGAAAATATTTTTAAAAAAATCATTTTAGTTAACCCATTTAGATATAGAATATAATTCAAGTTTGACCAGATCAATCAAATCACAAATTTAACTAGATAAATTTCCACCAAGTTTATGATGGATATATAAATGAAAGTTAAGATTAATAAATATGACAAAAACATGCATTTGGTCAGATGCCTCATGTTATTACTGTATATATACAACTGCATCAAATGTAACGAACAAAATCTAATATGAAAGGAGTTGCCATCATATTCAAACCCCATGTCTCGTACCTGACCAGAGCTTTGATGAGATCCAGTGAGCGGCGGTGCCCTTAGAAAAGATCCAAGGTGCCCAAGAAAGCACCGTTGTTTAAATATGCCTCCCACACTACACTGGAACGTAGTCGGCTAACATTTAAGATCAAATCTGCAAGAGCATGCTCGTACATGGAAAAACAACAAACATAAACGAGAAGGAAAGACCAAAAATGTATGGAACAGGGGAACCAAGAGTTATGCTCGCGCATATATCAATGGCATTAGAAGGCTAGAAGCTGAAACTGACCTAATCCCGCATCATCCTCCTGCTCTTTGAACTTTGAAGCTGCACCAATACATATTGCAATTTTTGCATACATTTAGGGTAATTAGCATGGAAAAGGACAGAGAGCAAACTTATGAGAAAACTGAGGTATAACGTTAGGGATCACTGAAAATCCAAGTATTTACAAGAACCGATATGTGCAGGGTTTTGGTAGCTTAGTACAAGGTATCACCAGAGAGACATTATGAACTAGATTTCCCAGGCAAAACTCATTGGCAAAAATATAAACCTGCAGGGGTATGCACTATGCAGTGTTGAACCAAAAATAAAACTTATCCGCCATGATATGTCATGCTGGTAGTATTGCTATATTTTCAAGACCAATGCTGTATTGCCTCGAGGGTCTGCAACAATGAGCCATGCACGGGATGTAAACCAAGCTCATCCAATCCATGGTTTATCTCGGCATTCAAGTTCAAGTATGGCTGCAGCCAGCTGCTTCACTCTTGGTACAAGTGATCCCCTATCTTCTTCGCAGCTTCCAAAAATTTACAGGGAGGATCAAAAGGCTTCACTGAAATCTCAAAATGGAATTCAACTTCACCATAATGTACTGGGATCTCAAAGATTTTCTCTCTTACAGCAGTGCTGATGGCTCTGATTTTGCATCGAGCTTTTCTGAAGTTTCTGGTGAAACTGTCAGGAGTGAAATACGAATGCAGATGAGGAAATATCAAGTATCTGAACAAGAAAGCCAAATCGAACCAACGTTTCAGGAAAATATCATGTACATGATGGCATTGTGTTGGTTTCGGTCAGATATTTTAAAGTGACATCCACCGTCCTTACCATTTCCATGAAAATGCATTCTAGGACAGGACTAGTGATTTTCTCATAGAACCATCAGTAAAAAACTGCCATTCAACATCGTTACTCCTAATTAAAACAACGGGGAGAAAAAACAAACAAGAAGAAGTGCAAAATATCTAAGGTGGAAATGCATTTTCTGTCTCCTAAAGAAATACTGAATCAAAAACGCTACTCGTACTTCAACAGGAGGTTGGAAAGGATTTCCAGTGCTTAATACAGAAATAAGGCAGAGTTTTTTTACCTTTTCTTGTCTCTGACTTCTTGGAGGAAATGAGAGATGAGTTTAGAATGGCGTCAACGGCTTCACATTGTTCTTTCCTTTTTTCTAATTAAGTCTACAGGAATACGATCACTACCATCATTGACCTCCCTGGTCTTGAGGCTGCCTTCAGCTGAGGAGGTAGAATCCAATTTCTTTTGGTTTCTGTTACATTCAATAGATTTCCTTGGTCCTCTCAACATGTTCAATTTCATTTTTTTATGGCGACCACTCATTTCATGTTCAGAACAGTCCCTAGTACTCTTCGAATTATCACATTTATCTTTCTTCTTACTCGTACAAGAATTCGAGTCACGTTTCTTCTCGCTTCCCTCTTTGCCCTTGCTCTCACCATCAGTAACAGGTTCCTCTGTATTTACAGACTCGACATTTTTGGGAAGACCATGTACATCTCTTGATTTTCTGTTGCTACTTTGGACATCTCCCCTTTTAGATGAAAAATTCTTACCATCTCCAGCAACAGTCCTATCGTATTGAGTTGCAGAACTGTTAGACTTTTTATCCCTGTGCATAGCTCTGTGCAGTTTCTGCTTGTTTTGTTTGCCAAGAGTTTTTATCCCTGTGCATAGTTCTGTGCAGTTTCTGCTCGTTTTGTTTGCCAAGATTGCCATTGCCTTCAGCTTGCTTTGCCTGCCTCAAACGATTATTAATACTTTCCTCCCTGCAAGTATCCCTAGGAGCTGTTTTGAACAAGGATTCATATGGCTGTTTTCCTGAGGTGACCAAATCTCTCTTTACTATCGCCCAATTATGGTTTGTCTGCAAGGTCCTCGCATTACCCAAAATCCAAAGATAGAGCTTGGCTCTTGTCAGGGAAACATTCATCCGTTTAACATCAGCGACAAATCCAATACTGCTGGGATTCGATCCATTTGTAGAGGAACTTGAATTAGATGCTCTAATAGTGGAAAGTATCAGTATACCAACCTCTCGATCCTGAAATGAAATCCATCAACAGTATTGAACTCAATATCAGCTACACCAGATGATCCAAACGCACTAGAAAAACGAGCGCAGAGGTGAGAGTCGGCTCTTTTATGGAGTTATGGTGCCAATTCTACCACCAACAAGCTCCGATTAGTCTACTGATCAAGAAGATTTGCTTCATCTCTTGATTTTTGAGTTTAAATCTTAAAACAACACTTTAAAATAATTATTTTAAAAAAATATACCAAGTTGATATAAATAACATGACCCACGAAAAAGACTATCTCAATTGACACAATCAGCCCCTTAAATTGAATATCTTACAGATAAATTATATACACTTTAGCACAGACCAACCCATTTTGGATTTGAATAAATGGAACCAAATTTATTAGTGCTGAGAATCATCAGTGACAAAATTGTTAATGACAGAACGAAAATCTGTTTGGTACATATCAAAGATTATGAGACGCCAAAACTTTTTTTTTTTATTCTGAAGCTCGGCTGATAAATTTAGCTTAGGTCAGAAATTGAAATGGGCATTACATAAAAGGATAGCCCAATCATATAATGATGATATCCATGAACCTCTTATATCCAAAGATTCAATCCTGGGTCCCCGGAACAGTCACCAGCAGGCCCAGCTGCCACATTCCGCCTTGTGATTATGATAAGACAATCCCAACATTGTCCTCCGAAGGAACATGATGCAGGATTTTTTTGCCAAAGCTGTTATAAAAGCCGTTTCTCAACAAGCAGTATATCTTTCCAAGCTTCATAAAACATCCAAGTGATGCCTGAGGAAGGCATCACTTTTAAACAACTTGCACCCCACCCTCTGTAAAGTCCCATCAATCCCTCCTCCCTGATTACTTCTGAAAGTGCTGCTGCCATGTGGGGTGGACATTTACCTTGCAGAGCTCCCACCATTAGCCGTTTCCTGGCCACCTCTAACGGAAAGCTAAGGGTGCTAGCAGTAAAACCTGTATATCCAAAATATAAATGAATTATTACCAACTAGCTGACCGAGAAGGTGTTGTAACAACAGTTATCAGTTAGAATGCAGGTCTATCTAATCATTTATGGTCTTGTAGCCATATGATTGCAATGTATGATAAATCTCCACACTTTAACTTAGAAATAAGAAGCAAGTAAACAGTTTCTCTAATATTACTCTGGAAACTAATGTTTATTTGAAATATACTTGGTTTCTCACCAGAAAAGGCTCCAATTAGGAGCATCTCTGGACGGTTTAGTGACTTCTTATTTTTTCCCTTACAATAAGATGTCTTCATCGTGTCATACATGAAATAGTAGCATGTACTGTATGGAAGCATGCCAATCAGTGTAGGTGAAATCCCGGCATAGAAGGCACCAATCCCTCCATCCTTGTAAATCTTGCTAATTGCAATGCTTAAAGTAGGGTATATATCACGGCTCACAGTCAATCTATCCTGTAAGAAATACAAGTGTCACGATCAGTTTTAACTAGAAAACAGAGATGAACAGATGTCTCAACTCTCAAAGATTTTCAGACTTGATTCTGTAGTAGGAAAAGGTTGTGACCCAATATCACATCTAATTTTCATTAATTAAAACAAAACATAATATGATATACCATTGCACCATATTATCCAAGTCAGAGCAGGATCCCAGGAGGGATATGAACATATATAATCATGAATATGCAGTAAAACAGCAGGTAGCTACTTAATGCTAATGAAGTTTGATCTGATTTTCCATTTTTGATATTAAAGCTTGTAGTGCAAATACCTTCAAAACTTCTAGAGGATGGCATGCAAGTGTGCTAAAAATCCCAGCAGCGGCACCACCCACAGCAACTGGAGAAATCCAGGAGAGAGAAAAGCTCAAACTAAGAGGACCAAGTTGCACCCTTGGACATTCACTCTGACTCCATTTCTCTTGTGCTGATGTCATCGCTCGCTTGACACACTCGAATGTTCCAAGTTCAATTGCCTGAGTAGGAATTATACGAAGCATATTGATTCCATTTCCAGCCCACAGTCCCTGCCAACCCTGCTGCTCAATCACCTCCAAGAAACTACCAGAAATGTTTTTGGACCCAACACCAACCACCATTCTTGTTCTGCATTTTAACAGGTAAAAAATCAGGGAAGATGTTTGGCTTTTCATGAGTTAGTGGTCAAGACGAATAAAAATAGTTAACAACAAATCGAACATTTCAAAATATCTAGCATGTGTAAGTAAAACTTTGGAAGCTCTCATGACCTGGTTGGTTTCATGATACAAATGCTGATTTATGCTAGCAAAGTTGGTAGGAGTGTACGGAAATTTTCCAAATAGAATCAATCAAGAAACTCCTCTTCTTTCTTCTGAGATCTCGGAATTTAATAACTTACATTGATTCATTCGACCAAATTTCTAGAGCTCTTTCACTTTCAAATTTTACTTCATAGAATAGATTTACTTCGATAACAGACTACATGTCAAACTCAATTTGCACTAACCGATAGAAACTGAATTCAATAGCAACTAACAATAGCAAATACTAATCTGATGGTTATATAAAAGCAGTAACACAAGTGCTATAGAAACAAGAAGACACAGAGCAACTACTAACCTGATGGTTTCTAAAGGCGCAAGCACAGCTTTCGTCATAGCCCCTGCTAAAGCCCCACTGAGAAACTCACCGGCTTCTCTACTCCTCATGAAATCCTGAATTTTTCATCATATTCAATTCAAAATATTTTTTATTTAAAAAAAAAAGCAAAAAAGGAACATTCAACTCACCCAATTGAAAAAAAAAGATCTGGGCTTTACTTTTATTCTGAATGTAAACCAACTTGGTTCTTTATTAAAGAGAGAAATAAAAGGCAGATTCAGAATATTCCATCCACAATTCATTTATTTACTGAATAACTTTCCCTTTCCTTCATTACTCTCGGTCTCGACGCAAGCAAAATAAATAAATAAAAGACAAAGAATTGCTTTAATTCCAAAGGGGAGTAAATAATGGTGATGAGGAGTAAGCAGGAGGCACATACTCTAAAAGCAAGCTTGAGATCAGGGAGTTGAAATCGGAGCTCAAAAGGAACAGCAAGAGGAGGAGGAGAAGGTAAAGGGATAGGTTCATCTAGCTCCTTGGGAAGCACCATGGTGACCCCACCGAGCACGTCTCCAAGAACCCCGCACTTCTTCTTCTGCGATTCAGTTTCAAAATCCATCGTCGGTTTTTTTTTCTTTTTTGAAAAATCAAGAAAAAAAAGAGATTATTTTTTAACAAGAGTAGTATGAAGCTATATAGTAGTTGGTGTTAGTGGAGAGGGAGGGAGGGAAGGAGAAAGGGACATACCTGAGAGTGGGACTTTTGGGTTCGAAGAGATAATTTTCCCTTCCCTCTCGATAGAGTTTTTGTTTGCTTGCTTCCTTTTGTTTTGAAAGAGAGTCGAGAGGGGTACTTCTTGGGTTTTTAGGGCTTTTTGTTTTTGGTGACTACTTCTTTCCTAGGGTTTTTGAAAGGCGCAATTTTGAGCGCTTTTTCTCTTGCTAGAGGCTGTGTCTGTCTGTGTCAGAAACAGATGCCCTAACAACTACAGCATAACTGTGTTTGGTCGTGAGACAGCTACTGTAGTTATGTTTTAAAAAAATATATTTTATAAAAAATATTTTTAATTAAATTTAATTTAAAAAAATATATATTTAGTTAAAACTGTGATTAAAATTAACATTGAATAAAAAATAATTTAATGTATTTGATTAAGAATATTTTTGAAATTGAAATTATAAAATAATTATAAATATATATATTTTGATGGTTTTTAATTTAAATATTATAGATTTAACTGTTGCTATTATATCATAAAATAAATAATATTTTTTATTGTTCCATTAAACTATCTATAATTTCATCACGTATTAAATACATCTGACAAGGACTATAGTTTTCTTAGTTTCTTAAGAGCGTAACAACATCAGGTAAAATATAAACATAAACAAAATTGGAATTGCGATCAAATTCTGCAAATGCTACATCATCAAGCGATCTCCATCTAATTCATATAGTGTCATTGAATAATGTTTAACACTAGTTTTTTAAATAAAACACAATTAAAAATAAAAAATTATTTTTATTTTATTTTACTAGGTCAGACCCGGTTCAATGTATTTATAGCTTTGGACCGGACCCGGTCCGGCCCGAACAGTGGAGAATGTCTCCACTGTTCACGTGAACAGTAGAGCCATGCTCCACTGTTCAGTGATTCCTCCGCGCAAGAAGCCGCAAAATTGTGCTTGTAGAAAACCTGCGGCACAGCCATACTTTCTAGTGGGTCCTACCAACATAAACTTGTGTTTTTTGGTTAACCAAACGACAGTATCTGTGGCTGCGGGTAAACCTCACCCCCAACCACACTACCAAACGGCACCTAAATATTAGATTGCTTTTAAAAATTTTAAATATATTTAAACAATATTTTAATTATTTTTAATATTAATATATCAAAATAATTTAAAAATAAAAAAGATAATTTTAAACATGGATCAACTACATTTCAAACATTTTTAGTAAGTGTTTATCGGTTGTTTTTCAAAGTGTATTTTACTTGAAATGCATTAAAATAATATTCTTTATTTTAAAAGAATTATTTTTGATATTAACATTTTAAAACGATTTGAAAATATAAAAAATTAATTTTAAATAAAAAAACTTTGATTTTTTTTTAAAATACAAAACACTTCAAATAAAGAGAAGGAATGAGTTTGCGGTGAAAGTAAATGTAGTATGCACTTAAAATATTAGAAAACAAAAAAGAAAATAATGGAAAATGAATCATAGTTATTGTTGTTCCCCGATATTAGTTTTTATAAATCCAAATTGTATGCAGTTGATAATTAATAATTGGAGTGCCCCCACTTCTTTTTTTCTTTTTCTTTTACCTTTTCAATTGATAAGCTAAATTTACAACCTCTGGTACCTGTGAAAATTTAGTTTTTTTTTTTTTTTTTTTTTTTTAACTCATCGGGGTACTTGTGCTCCTATAATTGCTGCTTCATTTTCACAGCATACTCCCTAGTGGAACACCATATTCATTCCAAGCAGTCCTTCGTGTTACTTGTTATTCCACAAAGATGGGGCCTTCTTTCCTCCTCCTTTTTTAATATCCTGATTCGAGATTGCGGTTTTGTTACTCCATATCATTTTCCTGATATTTTTTTAAACGGTGTCGTTCCCCTGAAATATTATCCTTACTGTGTTATTTCTCAAATAAACAATTAGCAGAATACTCTTGTTTTCCTTGTTGAATGGCCGACCCTTTCCCCAAAGTCTATAGAAACTAAAAGATTTCTTTTCATGGAAAAAAAAATTGAGAATTTGGGATGGAAAGGGAAAGGGAAAGAATTGTCGAAGCACAGGAATTGGTGGGGGCCACCTGCCATGTGATTTACCCCTCTTTTTTCTTTTTTGTCATTGAGATACTCCTCCGCATATGACCAGGGACCATCTAAAGAAACTTCTGTAGACAAGGAATGGGATAGGAAAGCGAAGCTGTGAACATCCTCCAAAAGGCATTTGCCACTTGTGTTATTGGACCTTTGGCACTAACACAAGTTCACAAAATTCACAACAATCATTTACACGTTCTAAGTTCCTGATGTTTTGGATCTTACTGTCCTCAAAAATCACATGCAAAGGGCACAAAAAAATTGTGGACGGACAGAGCAATCGAAGTTCTCCGCATGCTTAAAAAACAAAATGCTTCAAGCAAATTCACAATGGATTTCTCAAATGAAAAATGTTGCAATGAAAAGACAAGTACTTGCTCATCATATTATCAATCTGTCCAAAGAATTTCTGTTTAATACGAAAAATCATAAGACTTCACAGATGGGCAGATTACAAGACTATATTTAAATCAACAAGAGTTTCCTTCCAGCTATGGATGTAATGAAACCACAGAACACTAAAAAATGGCGGTACATGTACAATTTACAGAACATCTGAATCTACAGAAACGCCGTTACCTCGCCCAAGAAATCGAGAGATGGAGGCACTGCCTGATTGTGAGTTCTCAGCGAGCATGTAAAGACAGAATAAGCATAATGCTGTGCCAGCAAAATCCAAACCAAAATGTGTAAAAAAAAAAAAAAAGGAGAAGATGATTAGTTATTGATAAATAAAGATTTTCCATGAAATATTCAAATAACAAGCAATCAATAATTGTGCAAAGACAAATGCAGCCAGGCCACGATCTTAGAGCAAAAGGACCAAGAAAGCACTGTCAAGATAAAGAACTCTGCCAACAAAAGAATTGACTCCTTCCAAACCTCATATGCTTCTAGTGATTTTGCTTGATTGTGCCCTATGTATTGACAATTCAACATATTGACAATTCAACATATTGACTTGAAACTACAATCGTCATTTAAATCCAATATCCACCTTGATCTGAGCCTTTCACTTGTGCTTCAACAAAGAGTTCCATATGCAGTATTAATGAATGACAATGACACAGAACAATAGGGAGAATAAAGTCGATCCAAACAAGACAAGTCATGAAAAGTATGAATCTACCATAAGAGTGTGTGTGCCATTTAGCCACATAAAGATTTCTCCAGTAGATTAGTTAATGTAGCCAAAAAGCAAAGGCAATGAGTAATCATAGAAGGACTTTAAGCATGACTCCAACATAAAACTGCCAAGTCAACAGGTTTTCGTATTCTTTTCTCGCTCTTTTTTTAATAAATTTATTGAAAAAAAAAAGATATCCATACAGAAGCGAGGATAAACATCCTCCTACAATTGAGAGACATGGACAGCAACCAAGGAAAACAAGATCCCTCCAATCCCACTGCATATCAGATAGGGATACCACAGTAATACCCCAAATTTTTCTATCCACATTTTTTTTCCTCCAGAGAAGAGAATTGTGGGAGGAGGCAATGGATTTGGATCTTATGAGCACGCATTACCTATTTTTAACCCATTCATCAAAGAAACTTGATTAATATTAACTCTCATTCTCTACAAAACAATAGATGTAATGAAACTGAAACTGAAACTGAAGATCTAAAAAGAGAAACTTGATCGATATGAACAGAAGAAGAACAAGCTTATTAAAAAAAAAAAAAACAGCTTATTAAAAAAAAAAAAACAATACAGATTTCTTATTGCAGTTTTATCCATAAGAACAAAACCAATAATAATGTCATTTGCAAACAAATTATGGCCCACATACCAGCATAAGCAATTGTAACCCCTGAGACCAGTCGGCCCAAAGATGATAGTATGTAAAGACAAACGATGACCTGAGGAAAGAAAAAGACAAGATTAACTTCCTGTTACATTTGATAAAATCTGTAAAGAAAAATGTTGTGGCCATTGTGAAGGCATGCCAGTAAAAACCAGAAAGCTTTTCTACAAGACTTTTCAAGAGGTTCCCGAATGAGCAATGAATCTCGGTCCAGGCAAGTTAATTTGTAGAAAATCACATGATTTAGCTACGACTGCTAATTCTAGACAATAAATGGGACTGGGAGAGAGAGAGGGAGGGGGCAGCATCGGCAGATCAAGGCAATGAGAAAATCAAAAGATACCACAGACAAACCCCATCTGTTAAGATATAAAATGCAGAGGCTTAGTCCTATTTATTGCAGAGATCATGATGATGGATTTTAAGATTCAAGAAGCATGCCTACATCAACAGTAGAAGATTATCTGGGGATAAAGAAACATAACTCATCCCTAGTCTTCACTTGCAATAATTAACAATTTTCCCGCGTCCAAAATCAAGTGAATAGTAGCATTGGAAATGGACCCAAAAAGATAGTTATATTCAGAAGCAACAACTTGTTTTGGATAAAATCCTACAAAGAATCCTAATTCCACCTTGTTGCAGTTGCATTAGCATGATGAAGTCAAATTGAAACCCGACTAAGCAGTAGTGGAGCAAGAAATGGAGGGATGGATAACCTTGAAGAAAAGGCGCTTGTCGTGGCCAGTAGCAGCAACCCTGAGGACAGATTCAGCAGCTCCAATGGTATTAGCAAACCATGCTACTATACTGTTAGCTGTGTCCTGTGATATCTGCCACTCCAATGGATCCACTGGTACCCTATTTTTATTATTTTTAATTGCAATTCCATCATCATAATTATTATTATTATTATGACCAAAATGCAATTCAAAGGAAGGAAAAGAAAAACCCTAAAATTGGAATTGGGGAAAAGGAAAGGAAAGGGAAAAGAGAGAAAAGTACGAGATGTTTAATTGGCGGAAGAGAAGGCCGAGAATAGCGAGGGAGCAGAGGAGGACGATGAGGACATCGGAAATCAAAGAGAAGAGGCTAGCATTCCGATAGGCACAGTGGTAGTAAACCAAGGTTCCACTCACTAATCCAATCAAAGCCTTCCCTATTTCACCACCACCACCTTCTAACTTTCCCTTGATGTTGCTTATGCTATCTCTATCTGCCATCATCTTCTTCTTCGTTTTCAATCTTCCATTTCTTCCTTGCTCTTGTTGGATGGATCCCCACTGCAGATTCACGAGCCTTTGACTTTTCCTTTCAACTCTAGTTTTAACTTTAAACCAATCTAACCATCTCTTTCCTTCTCTCTCTCTCTCTTTTTTATTCGAGTATTTTATTTAACAAAACTCCATCTGGCCTCTATTAATATTTTTTTAAAATTACGTATTTTCATAACACGTGTTGTGTTTACTTATATCATCTACGGTGAGAGTTAATAAATAAAAACCTTTTTTACAAATAATATACTCATATAAAAAAATTAAAAATCAAAAGTTTAGTTGAGTTTAATGCAAAATTGAAGATGCTTTTATATTATTTTTTTGTTTTCTAAAATTGATATAAAAATTAAATTAAATTAAATTAAAAAAAATTATAAATAATATAATATTTTAAATTGATATAAAATTGAAGATGTTTTTATATTATTTGTTTGTTTCTAAAATTGATATAAAGATTAAATAAATCAAATTAAAAAAATTTACAAATAATATAATATTTTAAATTTTCTGTAACTTCTAAAAACCAAGTATAGAAAACCACTTTACATGTTCTTGAGAAACTCCAGTAATATTTTATGAGTTTTTTTTATTTTTGGAAATATAAATATAGATATACAGTTAAGCTCAAATATATATATATATATATATATATATAAAGGGAAAAAAAGAAAGAAGAAGACAAGTTCAGCTTAACCAATGAAATAAAAAAGACACCAATCACCATTACTTAATTCTATACATAAAATATACAAATCAAAGGAGTATATTTATAATACATTATAATTCTGTTTTATTAAATTCTGCAATCTCAACAAGCACCTACAAATGGCACGAGACACCCCTCCTTCCCGCCATTTCTCCGAGTTTCAGCTGTCCATCCCATGTTCTCTTCTCCTCTCCTCTCCTCTCCTCTCCTCTCCTCTCCTGGCCCCCCACCCATGTTTCCATGCCTGCAACGATCAGAGCATTCCCAGTCAGTTCGCCCATGTGTCTTCTTCTAACCGATCAAGTTTCCAGCACTTGTCCTTCTGCATCATAAATCAAGCATTACCATCATTGCCACAGCTCTAGCACTAAAATCACAAGGCGCGTTTTTTCAGGTGCAAAAATGAAACTCGTGCTTTATTTTAGGATTCAAAAAGGTTGGCGCACCTTCAACGCATAGTTGCTCGAACCGGGCAACAATGTGCTTCCCGTAAGTGTACTTCTTCAGAGCATTAAGGTGGGCATTGATACGACTGAGCAATATTTCCTTCTGTTTATCATTGCTTGTTTCAAGTATCTTTTGGACAACATAATTGGCAAATTGGTCCTTCATCATTATCTGATATTCAAGGCCAAAAGAAGATGCAATTAGCAAGCAGAAAACAGTCTATAGAGTCCTATCATACAGTATCACCCGCGAGTATTGCCAAGAATCTGTGCATTGTCAACAGTCAGACAAATTCTTGAATGGTACCAATTTGAAGAAATCAGTTTGACTATATCTCAGTTCATAACAATCTTATTCATTTGCAATTCTATTTTAGGACGAATAGTAGTGATTCAACCTCTGATACTTCTTTTCTTTTAAATAACCTCTGCTCAAGAAGAGTTCATTTTCTTTTAAATAACCTCTGCTCAAGAAGAGTTCATAATCACCTTACAGAGAGTTTATTAATCTCAAGGAAGAAACAGAGCCTACCATTAGAATATCCAACAGCACCAAATTCTAAATCCAGTTCAAAAACTTCACTTTAATGAGCAGATGATTAATTAAACATATTGCTTTAACTAAACTTTGGCTATGGTAGATTTGGGTTTGAAGTGCTTCCAGCATAGCTGGTACCGAAATCAACACAGAAGATAGTTGCGCTAAGTTGGCAGCTAAAATGGAACTCATCATATCGATAATGAAATTGATCTAAACAAGAAGAAAACAATGCAGTATCCAACCCCAACTGAGAAAGGTAAAAAACAAAAAAGGCTTCCACGTGCTCAATAAATAAAACTGAAAGCCCCTTCTAGTAGTAGTAATCAGGGGATATAATAACTCAAAACAATGAAGGGCAGTGGTTTTCAAGTTACAGTGTTACTTATTTCTCCTTTTAACTTACCAGCAAGTTGTCATTTTCCTCAGACTGCCCAATAATCTCCCCAATCATGAGCTCCCTTTCAGCAGCATCAGCATGCTTCAAGCACTTCTCGACAACATTTGATGCATACTTATGCTGACTCATTTGTACAATTTTCCCAGTCAACTTGCTGATAATTTGGCTTCTCTCATGGGGCTTTCCCCTCTCCAAAACATGCTGCAAGCAGCAAGGTAAATCTTAAGAGGAAAACAAATTGGAAATATTCAATAGATGTAGAGGCGAAGGGCAAAACATGAAATACAGGAGCACACAAATTCCTAACAAAATATGGTAATATGAAAACAAATTAAAACTGACCAACTGCACCAGCAAGGCACGGTAAATACTGGCTCAAACTAATAAGCTAGCCCACAAAGTAAATCTACAATTAGCCAAACCTAACAAAAATTTAGTAGCAGTTTTTCAAAAATGAAAAAAAAAAAAAAAAACTTGCAATAAAACCAAAAATCAATATAATTGTCCACTTGTTAATTTTAGACTAAAATCCCTTCTACACACCCAAAAAAAAAAAAAAAGATACCAATCTGCAAGGAGTGGGCGTGCCCTAACTTTTGTTGGGGTAAACTGTTCATATTAGTGATCAACATTTCACATGCAAAAGGTTGATACTCGTATCATAAAGTATATTGTGCTGTGGAAAAAACAAACCTGGGTAACGTAGTTGCCATACTGGTCTTGAGCAAGAAGGTAGGAAGATTCTAAGATCTCATCAACTATACATTGACTTTGCAGCTCATCAGAACAATGCTCCAAAACTCTCTATCACAAATCAAAAGCATAGAGTTGAAGTATGGTAGAGAAAATGATAAGAAGATTGTGTCCCCAGTAAACAGTTGTGTTACCTGAATGACACGGCAACCATAGGGATGAGTTGACAGTGTGACAACTTGGCCTCGAAACGCAGATATGATAAATTCAATATGCTCAGCGGGTACACATTCTATACACTTCTGTATTACATGGTTTCCATTTTGATCATGTACACATCTCATAACATGCCCATCAAGCTCTTGAGCAAGTTTTGCTTTCTGATCAAGCTCAATCACTTCGAGGGCCTTGAGAAAGAAAATATATATGATTATCTTTATCAGCTAAAGTACTGTATTTGGGACGGCAAGACTATTTATGCAAGTTACATAACATACCTTCTGAATTACACGACAACCATACATTTGCAAACTTAACTGCAAAATCTGTCCAGAAAGTTTTTCTGCAAGCTCTATTCTCTGTTCAGGACTTCCATGTTCAAAAAACTGTGGTACAGAATACCAGGTTAAATAATCAATAACAAATGGTTTTTATGAAAATCAAGAATGGTCGAGACAATTGCAAGGAGAAGAAAAAAAAAGGTCAAAGCAAGAAAAACATGATAACATACTTTTTGAATAACATAATTTCCAAAAACATCTGTCATTAGTTTTGGAGCATGAGGAAGAACTTCTTTAAATACAGACTCCTTTTCCTCAACATTGCAATTTTCCAGTTTTTGCTGAATAAATCGACTGCCATGTTGGTCAACACTGCAGTTAAGCGTACAACAAAAATTATTCTCGGTATTAATTTTTTATGCTTGGAATGACATGGCAATCCAAAAGCGATGCAAAAAACATACAGTTTAGACACACCTGAATTCAACTATGCGCCCTGCTACATCAGAGAGTTCAAATTTCCGGGCATTGTTTGATTTTAGTTCTTCAAGAAAGTAATGCCTTTTGGGGTCATCAGCACTGTTAACTGCTCTCTGTTCTTGACCTCTGAAATATAATCCTGCATTTCTACTGGAACCTTGGGGAAATCTCAAGTCAGTTCGCCGACTTAGATGATTGACTACGCCTACTGGAGATGATGGAAGCACTGGACTGGCAAGAGGTGAGGCTGGGAAATGGGTTATGACGCCCATGCTTGGAGGACCTCCATAATAGCTACCACCAGAAATTCCTATTTTTCCCGGAACGGGAATGCTTAAACCTCCATTTGTTGAAGTTAGAACTTTCTGATTGGCCATATGAGCAGCAGCTGCCAAATCTTTCTGTGGAATGAAAGAATCAATCTGAGGCCCAGTAGTTCCACTTGATGCCAAACGATTATGAGGAGTAGCACTATATACATCCCCGAAAGGATGTTGAAAGAGTTGTGCGTGAAGAGGGTCCACAAAAGAAGGTTGTAGCATTAATCCATGTTGTCCATAAAACTTGGCCAGATGTTGCAAGCTACCTATTTGTTGAACCGCTGAAGCATCAGCAGTTCGACCATCATTGCTTGGACCAGGAGCACCGCCAAATGACACAGGAATAGTGCTGTGAGATGGAAATCCAGGCATATATGGGGAAATAAACGCAGATCCAACAGCATATCCACCCATATTATACTGTGGAGGGTATACACTAGATGGCTGGTAAAAGGGAGTCCCTGCAGTCATATAAGCTCCTTGTGGTGCATAGAAAGGAGGGTTCATCGCAGGAGAATGCGATGATGTAAGTACCTCAGTGGAGGAGAATTTAGGATAACCATGGGAAGGTTTTCCCATGCTACTGTGAGATGGATTTGTACCTTGAGAAATCACTTGAACCTGATGTGGAATGCCTTGCTGGCTGTGTGAATGATGCTGTGGTATATTCCTTCCATAAGTTTGCTGATCTTGTTTGTTTTTTGTTCTCAACTCCATTCTGGCAGAGCCTGATTGACGGGAACCTCTAATCGAGGCATCAGCCTCAAATCCAGTACCTTTAGTACTGGATTCACCTTTTTGCTGGGTTGGGGTCCCAGCACGACATGGTGAAGTTGGCAAATCAGCACTTGGAGGATCATTGATGGATACCAACCTCAAAGCATCAACCTCCAGTGCATACGTATCAACACAAACATCAGAACCAGCATTTGATTCTGATATTTTGGTCATGCTGGCAGAAGAAACATTTGATGAAATTGCATGGACATCATGATCAATTCCTACTTCTGCTGCATGGCTTGAGGAACGGGACTGGCTGTATACAGGAGAAGGGGTGCGAGGGAAGTCTTCCTACAAATTCATCAAAGAGAATGTAGGGGGTTTGAGGGCAATGGTTAGAGCAAAGCCACACACATCAAAAAGCGAGAAATTAGTTGATGAAATTTATATGATCTGGAAAAAGTTATACGTACAAATATACATGCAATATCCTTTGATATATTAAATGCTATACAACATATAAAATGTGACAGAAATTAAAAGGAAGAGACGAACAAATTTCAAGAGCATGAAATGAACCAAGCATGAAAAGTTAACGTGTCCCAGAAATTGAGACTCCCCACTGTTAATTCTAGACCAGCATCAGACCTCAGAAGAAACCAACTAAACCAGCAGCAAAAAATCACCAAAAATGTATAAGAGAGATGGCTAATAACATATCATGCTTATCATGCCAATTCACTAAACTCCAAGTGTTACTTTCCTGAAAGAAGAAAGCCACATACCTGAATGAGATCCACCAAACTCTTATGTCGACCTGCCAAAGAAGTTGTGTTATGTCCAGATATATACACGCCACTATTTTCTGAAGCTCCTCTAGGTGATCTATCTTCATTTGGCTCCTCCTTGTGAGTTGAAAGGGAACTTTTGGGGAGTTGCAGGGATCCATTGCCACTTTCAGGTCTCCAATTATTCCCAAAACCACCAATATGGTGCACCAGGCGCCGATTCTCCCGTGACAATAGTGGTGGAGGAAGCCTTGGATTCAAGTTGACATTGGAGCAGTAGTATGCAAAGTAAGCTGGATCAGAGCGGAGTTGTTCTTCTGACTCACAATTTTCAATAACACTGCCTAAACTTTCCAAGCTAGAACTCATGCCTGAGTTGTGTTGAGCTAAAAGGTTTCCAATAGCAGCAAATGACCCCTCCATACTTGGTGGTGCACTGCCACTTCGACTGGGAATCGTGTCAGTTTCATCGCCATGGAATCCCTGCCCCTTCAGAAGCAATCCTAATTCCTCTGCTGCCATACTTCTTAAGGGTGATCCAAGTACAGCAGAATCCTTAGAACTGGACCACTTTCTAGCACCACCACTCTCCACCATTCTCATGGGGCTTTCAGTAGCCATCCTGCTTAGACTTACAACCAACTCTTTTCTGTTCAGAGAAGAAACTTACATTGTTTCCAGCAATGCATCAAAGCCATGATGGTCCAGTTCTGCAATTCAAGAAGTAAAAATTACTAACCATTATAGAGATGACACAGGCAGGCTGCAGACAGCAGGCACCTGACCTGTGACTAGGTACAGCTGAACAGAGTACTCCATGCTTTAAAGTTGATAAATTTATGCAACTCCAAAACATTTATAACTTGTATAATTCCACTAACTGAAATATTTTCCTCTATAAAGTCCATACCTGGTGCTTCAAGAATACCCAATTTCAAACAGAAATATGACAAAATATTTAAACCAAACACGAACAGCAAAAGTTTATTCTTCTGGTCAGCTTCTGTATATGTGGCTATGCCGTTAAAAATGATGAGAGCTCGATTTTTTTTTCTCTTTGTAACCCCGACTGAAAACTTGGGAAATCCACTAAACCCCAACAGACAATTAAGACTCCACCGTCGAACAAAATCGCCAAATTAAAGGAAATAAAAGAAACCCTTTTATTCTTAAAGCCACAGACTCCCTCTACATGAAACCAAACCACTCAACAATCAAATTCACTGATCACAAACCATAGATGAGAAAAGCACTTAAGAAGAGAGAGCCTTACCAGCTGATAAAAAAAAAGACCTGGGGAGTCTGAAACAAACCCTGCCCCCGAGTCTGTTGGAGAGTTCTGGAGTAAGCACACAGATGTTAGAGGGAGAGAGAGTTTAGGGTTGAAAACTACAAATGGCAGTTTGCAAAGAAACCTCAGAGTTAGCCCCAAAGCCAGGGTGAATTTCAAGTCTTCCTTTGGACTTTGTCTGTCCCCTCCCCGTTAATTAATTACAGTTTTTCATTTAATTAAAGCATAATTAGGCACCTTGTTTTCTAGTGTTGTTATGTCAAAGGACGAGAATGCCACTATCTGCCCTCTTTGTGGGGGTTGGGTGGCGTTGTGACTTTGTGGTGGGACTTGGGGTGGTTTGGTCTTATGGAAGACACGGTTCAGGTGATGCATGGACACGTGTTTGTTCATGATCTTACAAGAGAGACATGTTGGTGACACGTGGCTTCTGAGCTGAGCCAAGTTGCAGCTTGTCATGTAGGGCGTGTTTGGAGTGATGACACTCCTGCGTGTCTCTCCATTTTGGGATTTGATATATTCTCCAGGACTTGCTGGAAAGAAATCTACCAAATATATGTTTAAGAAATTGGTCACATGGAACCAATGTCTCCTCGTGATTTTCCTTTACCTTGTGATCATAGGAATAGCTTGTGGTTTTTCCACCACTTTCTTCTTTTATATTCAGATTAAATTCTTTTTAAAAAAATTCAGTGGAGCTGTTCTTGTTTATTTAAACTGTTAATGATTTTCTACAAGTCTTTCTGAATTTAGAAAGCAATGTAAAATGAAAAATCTTTTTTTTTCTTTCCATTTTGACACAAATAAAATCTATTTTGATAATTGTGCATGAATTCCATTTTTCACATGTTTTGTACGAGTGCAATGGCATGAAAACTTTCCTTTCTATATTCAATTTTCTTATAAGAAATAATCTATTTAGAATATATTCATAACTATATTAATTACGGGTGTGTTTGTTTTTGTATTCAAAAGGTATTTTTGAAGATTTTTATTTTTTT